>Ga0307424_1000199_pt1 | contig 30936 bp, 28 predicted proteins | sample SalMarWE160320MG_FD_202157 | JGI IMG/M metagenome (GOLD analysis project Ga0307424, IMG submission 202157) | Salt marsh sediment microbial communities from the Plum Island Ecosystem LTER, Massachusetts, United States - WE1603-20 | ecosystem: Environmental > Aquatic > Marine > Intertidal zone >... | reverse complement strand
CTTCCGATGCCGCCCCAGGCCAACCCGGAAACCTGGCTGGCGATGCGTCAAGATCACCGGTTCTCAGCCTAGCATAGCCACGGGTTCAGCATACCGACTGGCAGGCACCTTCTTCCTTCACTCACTGCCGACCTTCTCTTCTCTAACATTTGCGGGAGCCCACCATAGCGTCCCGCCCCAGCTCCTTGTGCATATGCCGCCCATTTGCTAGAATCCGGCGCGCGGAGGTTACATGACCACGGTTATCGGTTTAATCTTGCTTCTAATCATCGCTGGCATCAGCATCTCCATGATCGTGCTGACCCTGTCGCTCAATACCAAGAGCGAGGGGCTGGGCGCGGCCATTACTGGCAGCGCCGGCGACTCCTACCGCGGCGCAGTGGGCGTGGAAGAGAAGAAGCGCCGGCTGCTCTCCCAGTTCGGGTACGCCTTCCTCATTGTAACCTTCGTGTTTGCGTTGATATTCCGCAACCTCGCGTAGGCTTAGGGGTAGGCCGCGCGGGGCAGGGGTGTAGGGTAGATGACCATTCTCGACCTCGGGACGTTCCAGTTCGCGCTGTTTTCGCTGTATTTCGCGCGCATCTCGGCGTTCTTCTTCGTGGCGCCTCTCTTCTCCGGGCGCAATGTGCCCGCGGTGTTTAAGATTACGCTCTCCTTCTTCCTGGCACTGCTGTTCTTTGTTGTGAACCGGCCGGAGCTGCACCCCGAGCTGCTGGAGATGAGCAACTACGTCCCCGCAATGATGACCGAGTTGGCGGTTGGCGCGCTGCTGGGCTTCTTTGTGGGCCTCATCTTCGTCGCCTTCTACGTAGCAGGCGAGCACATCGGCTATCAGATGGGCTTCGCCGTGGTCAATGTCTTTGATTTCGCCACCCAGCAGCAGACTTCCTTGATCGCCGAATTCCTGTTCACCCTCTCGATGCTCGTATTCCTCAACCTCAACCTCCACCACGGCCTCATCTATATCTGGCACGACTCGCTGGTACTGGCGCCGCCGGGCCAGGTAGACATGGGGCTATGGAGCCTCGCCGACCTCGGGCGCGTCTGCACCGACATGTTCATCATCGCATTCCAGCTCGCGGCCCCGTTGATGGCGTTTCTCATACTCACTGACATCTCGCTTGGCATTCTGGCGCGGATTATGCCCCAGATGAATGTCTTCTTTGTGGGTCTGCCCATTAAGATTGCCTTTGGCCTGTTCATGCTCTCGGCGGCGGTGATGACCTACGGAGTGCTCACCGAGCGCGCCAGCCGCACCATATTCCAGGATACGCTGCGGTTCATAACCGGATGATTGCCCGATGGCTGACGAAAATAAAACCGAACCGGCTACGCCGCGAAAGCGCCGCAAGGCCCGCGAGAAGGGGCAGGTGGCCCGTTCGGTGGAAGTCGTCTCCGCCGTGACCCTGCTCCTGGTCTTCGGCGCGGTGAGCCTGCTTCAAGGCTATATGGGTGACACGTTCAACCGCCTGTTCAGGCAGCTCGTGGGCAATGCCGGCGGGATGGATATTTCCACCGAGACCCTCCCCGGCATCTTCAACCTCGTGATTACCATGACGCTCACCCTTCTCGGCCCGGTGCTCATCGTGGTTTTCGCAGCAGGGCTGCTATCTAGCATGGCGCAGGTCGGGCTGGTGTTCTCCTCCGACCCCATTACGCCCAAGCTCGATCGCATCAACCCCATCAACGGCTTCAAGCGCCTGTTTTCGCTCAGGGCAGCCTTTGATACGCTGAAAAACCTCCTGAAGATTCTGGCCGTGGCGGTGATAGTGGTGATGATCCTACGCGCGGAGGCTCCCGTGCTGCTGATGCTGTCCGGCATGACGCCGGAAGCCGCCTTTGCCGCTGTTTTCCGCATTGCCCTGAAAATTGGGTTCGTTTCCTCCGCCGTGCTGCTAATCCTGGCGCTGCTGGACTACGCCTACCAGCGCTTTGAGTTTGAGAAGGGCGTCCGCATGTCCAAGCGCGAGGTGAAGGATGAGATGAAAGAGCAGGAGGGCGACCCGCTCATCAAGCGCCGCCTGCGCGAATTCGGCCGTGCAATCGCTTTCCGGCGGATGATGCAGCGGGTGAAGGAAGCCGATGTGGTTATCACCAACCCGACGCAGTACGCCGTGGCGCTGCTCTACGAGCCGGAGTTCGCCGCGCCGCGCATCATTGCAAAGGGCAAGGACTACATGGCCGAGCGCATCAGGCGCGAGGCGATGAAACACGGCATCCCTCTCTACGAAGACCGCTACCTCGCCCAGGCGCTCTATAGGCTGGAGGTGGATGACATTATCCCGCCCGCCCTGTTCCAGGCGGTCGCCCAAGTGCTGGCGTTCCTTACCCGGGTTGACGAGAAGCTACGGCGCAAGCTATCTTCACTGCGGGCATGACCATCCCCTCCAAGAATTTCGGGTTGCTCCTGCTGATCAGCCTCGGATTCCTGTACTTGGGAATGTCCAGCCCGCTGGCCCTTACCGCGTTCAAGGTGATTCTCGGCGTGCTAGTTGCTGGCGCTCTGGTTGACCTGGCCCTTTCTGCGCGCGAATCCGGGCCGGAGATTGAGCGCGATGCGCCCGATATCTGGGCGGTGGACTTCCCCGGAACTTACACAGTCACCATCCGCAACACGCTTTCGCGCCCGATTCGCGGTGTCTTTGACGAGAACTCCTACACCCATCTGCGCAAGACCTTCCCGGAGCAGAGATTTGAGCTTACCCGGGGCGCCGCCAGGCGATTTGAAGTGAAGTTCACCGCCCTGGTCCGGGGAGCGCTGGATCCCGGGCCTATCTTCGCGCGCTATACGAGCAAGTTTGGCCTCTGGCAGATTGCCCGGCGGCGGCACCCCGAAGGCCGCATAAAGGTCTTTCCCCATATCTCCGATTACCTGGCGCTAAACCCGTTTCATCACCGCCTGCGCGTGTACATGCGCGGCCAGCACACGATTCGGATGCTGGGCGAAGGAACCGACTTCGACAGCTTGCGCGACTACCTTCCGGACGACGCTTACAGCAAGATTAACTGGAAGGCCACCGCCCGGCTCAACCGCCCGATCGTCAGTGAGTACCGGGCTGAACGCGACCGCGAGGTGATAGCCGTACTGGACGGTGGGCGTCAGATGTTCACCGGCATTGAAGGCAAGTCGCGGTTTGACCGTTGTCTGGACGCCATCGCGCAGCTCAGCTATGCGCTCAAGCTGGAAAACGACCGGATGGGCGTGGCGCTGTTTGATCGCGAAGTGCGATTCTACCGCCAGCCCACCCGCCAGCCTGATGTGCTGGCCGACCTGTTCCCCTTCTACCCACAGCACGTGGAAAGCGATTTCCCCCGCCTCCTCGCCTTTTTGCAGCGCAACCACCCCAAGCGGGCGGTGCTTTTCCTTTTCACCGAGCTGACTGACAGCATCACCTGCAGGAAGGCGCTTAACACCTTGTCGGTCCTGGCCCGGCGGCACCAGATAGTCGTAATAATGATGGACGACCCCGAGATGTACTCCACCGCCGTGGCCCCCATGACCCGCGAGGAGCATTTCCTGCTGCATGCCGCCGCGGTTGCCTATCTCAAGGAGAAGAAGGCGTTCTGTGAGAGGCTAAGGCGCTCCGGGGTGGATGTTGTTCGCACCTACGCGAGCAGGCTCTCCGCTGACGTGATTAACAAATACCTTGAACTCAAGGCCCGTAACCTCGCGTAGTATGCGCGCAGGTTGGGCGGCGCCCGTCCTCCCCGTTGGGCGGGTTTAGCGGGCTGTGCGGGCGGGTATAATAGTGCTGGCATAAGAAACAGCCCGAAGCCGGCCCCTATCCATCCTTGACACTGGGAATGCAGGTGAAGGATAATACCGGGGTTGACTTCAATCTGGAGGCGATGATGTCGTTGGCCCGAATCTCGCGGATATTGATGATAGCAGCGCTTCTGGCGTTCCTTGCGCTCGCCGGATGCAGCGGGGGCGGAGGCGATGGCACGGTGGCTCCGCCGGAGGAGCAGGGCGAAACCCCGTCGGGGACCACGAACCCCGCCAAGGTGTACGACCTGTTCCCGGGCGTCACGGCCCATTTCGTTGACCAAACCTACCGCACGTCAAGTTTTACGGACGACCCCAAGGCCTGGGACCCGGTGTACGATCTTATTTCACAGGCGCGTTCAAGCTTGGACATCGCCGTTATGCGCATCAACCGCCAAGCCTTCGTGGACGCGCTGCTGGACAAGTCGGCGACCTGCAACATTCGCATAGTCACCGAAAAGGCGTACTACGACGACCCGCTTTACCGTCCGTTCTATCAGCAGCTGCTTAACCCATTGCGCAATAACGGCAACATCGAGATTCACACCGACCTGGACGGTGAGCCCCGGTTGATGCACTCCCGGTTCATCATCATCGACCGGGCAAAGGTCGCGATGGGGAGCTACAACTGGGGCGTTGAGGGCAGCGAGCGCACGACAGGCGACGTTCTGGTGATCAACGATTCTCGTATTGCCGACGCCTTCACCAACCAGTTCAACCAGATGTTCGCCGAAGGCAAGTTCGGCGTCCATAAGCGCGACGCCACGCAGCATGCTTTCGGCATCGCCGGCGGCGCGGGCCAGATAGAAGTTTACTTCGGCCCGACGGACGGGCTCAATGACATTCTGACATCCGAGATGGACGCCTCCCAGGTGATTATCGCTGCCGTCCAGCAGTTCTCTGACATCAACATGGCCAACCGCGTTATCCAGTGGCTCAGCGGCGTGGGCTCTGCCAGCCCCGAAGACCGGATCATGTACCTGACGCTGAACGACATCGGCGTTTACGGGGACGCAGTGGAGAATGCCATCTACGACGCGCTGGTTGCAGGCATGGCCGGCGGCGGCGGCACCGGTGGTGAGGAAGGATACCCAACGGGCTTCCTCATCAACCAGCCGCCCAGCAACATCTGGGCCAGCGTGGGGATGCACCTCAACCACAAGTTCATGTACGCGGACCACTCTGCCGCTGGCGGAGTTCCCAGCGTGACTGTGAGCAGCGGCAACTGGACTACCCAGGGCTTCAGCCTCGACGACGAGGTTATGGTCATTCTCCGCGGCGAGGCGCTGACTACGAAATACCAGTATATGTACTGGTTCCAGACCGCCCATCTGGGCAGCGAGCTGAGGACCCGGGATATCCGCGAAACCGCGCAGGTCTCGCTGATGTACCCCTTCACCACTAATATGGACGACATGCGCGTGCCCCGCGATCCTGCGTTGGCGGACTTAAGCTGTGGCTTCATCCACGGGCGCGTGCCGAACTTCCAGCGCACTTTCACCTACCAGGATGGAGAGGGCAACCTCCAGACAATGCAGATTGACCTTATGTGGACGATACAGTGTGAGTATTACTTCGGGGGCGATATCGCCGGATACGTCAACCCTACTTTTGACGAGAACCCGCTGACCAATCCAGATAACAACTATATCCTTGTTGTCCCTGCGGGCCGGGTGACCGTCACCTGCGTGGTGACCGACCCGAACGGCGACCCGGTGACGCTATTCACGCCCCAGTCCAAGGTGATAGACATCTGCCCGGGCGGCGTGCGCAAAATCGATTTCAGTGTCTCCTCGGTGCAGGTTGAAGATACCGGTGGAGGCGGCCCGGGCCTGTAAACTTGGGCAGGTGAGCCGATTCATCCACGGCAGGTGGAAATGGAGTGAGTATGATGAAACTAACGGTTACGAAACTGCTGACAGTAGCTCTGTTTCTGGTGATACTCGCGGCCGCGTCTTGCGGCGGCGGTGGCGGCGGCCTGCCTCCCGGCGCCCCCGGCCAGGAAGGATTCGCCCCGCTACCCCCGTCCGGAGCCCCTCCGGGCGGCGACCCGGAGGAATCCACGCAGTATTTCCGGGGAGCATTCACTCTGCCGGGCGGAGCGTCCTTCGGCGATATGCGCGGCGTCGCTACGAGTACTAGGTATATCTACGTGGCGGACGTGGACGCCCTCTACGCGTTTGACCTTCAGGGTAATCTCGTCAACGTGGTTACAGGTGGTTTCACCGGTTGGGAGAGGATACAGGGCGTTGCGGTAATACCGCGAGACCCCTTTCCCGGAGATGGCGATGCCACACGCTATCCCTTTCCGGAGTATCCCGTAGTCGCGGTTAATCCATTTGACTTCGCCACCTGGGGAGGCTGCGCGGTTATCTACGCGCCCAATCTCGATGAAGTTGTCACTATTGAGGACGCCGAGAATCCATATGCCGCGCTGAAATTCTATCCCATACCCAGGATTGAGGACTTCTTGGATTATGGTCTCTGGCCGTGTACTCCTTGTAATCCCCCCCCGCTTCCGGATCCGATGCTTCTTCTCGTATACACCTACGATATAAGCGTGACCCGCGAGGGCGCGATAGTAATGATAGTCGATATCGACATTCCTGGCACGCCGCCTTATCCTGACTATCCACAGGCGATGCTCTTCTTCGACCCCCACACAGACTACCTGATATCCCCCAGGGTGGGCGGAACAATATCCGTTGAGGTGGGCGACGAGGGTCAGATGAGGACCTTTGACCGGCCCTTCCGCTGGAAGGAATGGGGTGACGCTGTTGGCTGGCTCGGACACCTGGCGTTTGCGAACACATATCCGCAGAACAGGACAGAGACCCAGAGGCTCTTCGTGAATGACTTCCTAATGGAAGCGGATTACATTGGTTTCAGCAGCCTGACGGTGGATATGACCTTGCCTCCGTTCACCTACACTGTTGCCGCGTTGCTGGACACACCGTACGGCTACTCTCGGATCATCGGCCTGCCTGCCGGCGCTTTACCCGGGAGCTTCTCCTGGGGCCCGCCGTTCGCGCCAGGCGGTGGTCTGGAAGACCCGGACCTTGACCAGGGCGGCCCTTCGGGCCTGGGGGTTGACCCCCGCACCGATTATTTATATGCCTGCGATCCCGGTAACCGCCGGGTGCAAGTATTTGACACTGACGGTTTCTATGTCCGGCAGATTGGCGACGGGTTGCGGGGCACGGCCGGAAACCGGCTTGTTGCGCCCAGCAGGGTGACCATCGGCCTTGACGGCACCGTATTCGTGTGCGACACGCTGGGCGACGGCTCCCAGACTGGCCTGCTGCGCGTATTCCCGAGTGCGCCCTCCGCGCCCGAGTTCGGCAGCGTCGGCGGCTTCGTATTCAACGCCGGTCTGAACCCGCCGGGGCCAATGGTGGGCGCAACCGTTTCCATTTCCGGGGCGATCGGTACGGTCGCTTCAGCCGAGACCAACATAAACGGCGAATACCGGTTTGAGAATCTGCCGCTCGGCATTTACCACCTGGTTGCGCTGAAGACCAACTACTCCACCGACCATACCGATGTTGACCTCGTCCGCGACGAGACCGTGCAGGTGAACTTCAACCTCTATCCGCGCCAGGGCCATGTCAACGGCGGCTACGTGGGCTACCTCTACAACGAAGTAACGCGGCTGCCGGTTGGCGGTGCCACCGTGCGCATCCTGCCTACATCTATGGAGGCCATGAGCGATGTGTACGGCAAGTACAGCTTCGACGACATCCTGGCAGGCGACTACCAGGTGGAAATCTCGGCCAACGGCTACGCCACGCTAACCAAGGATGTCCATATCGTGGCGGGTCAGACCACGGTTGACCACACGATATTCATGACGCCAATCTAAGGTCGGTTCAGGCTATACCTGCTAGAATCAGCCCCGCGGCTTGCGAGCTGCGGGGCTTTTTCTATGCGGCTTTCGGTCATTATTCCAAACTACAACGGCGAGAAGCTCCTTGCCGTGCTCCTCCCGCAGGTCCTCCGTGCCCTCGCGTCTGCGCCTTACGCCTGGGAGATAATCGTCTCAGACGACGTTTCTACTGATGGCAGCTGCGCGCTGGTGGAGCGGGAGTTTCCGCAAGTGAAGCTCGCCTGCGGTGAGGCCAACGTCGGCTTTGGCGGCAACTGCAACCGCGGCGCGGAGCAGGCCCGGGGCGAGTGCCTGGCGTTTGTTAACAGTGATGTCGAGATTGACACCGATGTGTTCACCCCGCTGCTGGAGTGCTTGAGCCCGAACCTTTTCGCTGTAATGCCTCTCGTGTTTGCCGAGGGGCTGGGGCGGGTGGAAAATGTGCAGGAGCTGTGGATTTCCCGCGGCCTACCTTGGCTACGGCCGGTTCCGGGCATACCGCTGGAAAACCCAGCCAGCACGGCAGCCCATCTGGAAGCGCCGAGCCAGGTTCAGCTCTGCGGCGCGTTCTTCGTTTGTCACGCGCGGCTCTTCCGCGAGCTAGGCGGCTTCAGCCCGGAATTCGGACGCGCTTACTGGGAGGATGTGGATCTGGGCGTGCGCGCCCGCAAGCTCGGCTACGAGACAATGGTCTGCCCGGCTGCAACCGTCCTTCACCGCCATTCCATAACCATGGACGAAGTCCTTGGCGACCGCGGCAAGCGCCGAAACATGCTGCGCAACCAGGCAGTCTTCCTGCGCCGCAACCTGGATGCACTGCGCCCCGTGCCGCTTTTCCGGCTTTACCTGCTATTGCGAATTCCTCAACGGCTGCTCAGCGGTGACTTCGCCGCAGCAGGGGAGTATTGCCGGGTATTAGTGCGCTTCCGCGCATGAAGCTTGTGATAGAATACTCAAAACTCTCTGGGAGGTGGAAACCCATGTCCGATGTCGTGATTCTCGACGCGACTCGAACACCAATCGGTAAGTACGGCGGAACACTCAAAGACATTCCCGCTGTGAACCTAGGCGCGCACTGCATCAAGACCCTGGTTGAGCGCAACAAGATTCCCCCTGGCGGGATTGACAATGTGCTAATGGGGATGGTGGTGCAGGCGGGCGCCGGCCAGATCCCCTCGCGCCAGTGCGCCATCAAGGCCGGCATCCCGGCGGAAGTGCCCTCAATGACCATCAACAAGGTCTGCGCCTCGGGTATGCGGGCGGCAACGCTAGCGGCGACCATGATCAGGGCCGGCGAAGCGGATCTGATCATCGCCGGCGGCATTGAGTCGATGAGCCGCGTGCCCTACGCGTCCTACAACACGCGCTGGGGCATGAAAATGGGCGACGACAAGCTCGTAGACCTGATGGTGGCCGACGGCCTGTGGTGCGCGTTTGACAACGTGCACATGGCCATTCACGGCAACACTATCGCCAGTAAGTACAACCTTACGCGCCAGCAACAGGACGAGTACGCCTGCCGCAGCCAGAACCTGGCGGAAGCGGCTATCACCGAAGGACGGCTGGCGGAGGAGATTACGCCCTTCCCGGTTCCGCAGCGCAAGGGAGACCCGGTTATGTTTGCGCAGGACGAGTTCCCGCGCTTCGGTACTACGGTAGAGAGCCTGGCGAAGCTGCCTCCCGTGTTCGCCAAAGACGGAACGATTACGGCGGGTAACGCTCCCGGCGTAAACGACGGTGGCGGCGCTATGGTCGTGTGCACGCGCGAGTGGGCCGACAAGCTGGGGGTCAAGCCGCTGGCCACGATTGTGGACTACGCCTACGTGGCGATGAAGCCGTCGGAGTTTCCCATCGCCCCGGCGATGTCCACCAAGAAGCTGCTCGACAAGGTCGGAATGACCCTCGACCAGATTGATCTTATGGAGTTCAACGAAGCCTTTGCAGCGGTCGCACTGGCATGCGGCGCCGAGCTCAATTGGGACGTGAATAAGGTCAACGTCAACGGTGGCGCCATCGCCTTCGGCCACCCCATCGGAATGAGTGGCGCGCGCGTCACCATGACCTTGGCCTACGAACTGAGACGGCGAGGTGGCGGCTATGGGATAGCGGCGATCTGTTCCGGCTCCGGGCAGGGCGACTCGGTTCTGCTCAAGGTGGAGGGCTAGCGCCGGCAGGCAGGTGCCACTGTAGAAAGCGGAACCAGTTCTCGCCCATTACCTTTCGTATAGTATCTTCGGCAACATCGCGGCGGGCCAGTTCCTCCTCAATGAGGCGCAGGTCCGCCACGGTGTTGACACCTTCCGGCGTGTTCTTCGGCGTGAGGCCGCCGTCGAGATCCGATCCGATGCCCACGCTATCCTCACCCAGCTTATCCAGCAAGTACAGGATGTGTTCCCCCACCTTGCTCAGTGGCGTTTGCCGCTGTCCGTCGCGCCAGCCGTCTTCCAGGAACATGTTGTACAGCAGCACGCCCACCACGGCCTCGCGCCGCCTAAGCTCCGCCAGTTCCTCGTCCAACAGGTTGCGGAATCCTGCGCACACCGCGGCTGGATTGCTGTGGGTGGCGCACACGGGGCCTTCCCAGGCCTCCATCGCATCGGCAAAGCTCTGATGGTTAAGATGCGACACATCAAGCACCATTCCCAGCTCGCGCATCTTGCGCAGCAGCTCCCGCCCCGCCGGTTTTAGGCCTTTGCGGTGCTTGGCGCCCGCCGCCCACTGGTTGTCCTCGTTCCATGTGAGCGATAGCAGCCGAAGCCCGCTGGCGTAAAGCTCATCCAGCTCGTCTGGGCTTTGCAGTAGGTCGGCGCCTTCCAGCATCAGCACAAATCCCCAGGCCTCCTCTCCGCGCCCGTACGCAGCCATCAGGTCTTTCAGTTGTGCGCGGTTGAGCACCTGACGCACACTCCCGCACCCTGCATGAGGCAAGTTGCGATACATCTCCAGCTGCCGGTGCAACCGCTCCCGCCTCACGTCCTTGCCCGCGTCGTGTTCGGCGAAAAGCGTGGCGATGGACAGCACTACGCGGCCCTCAACCAGCTTCTCATATGTCACCATGGATTGCCCGTCGTGGACGGGCTGAAAGAAGGGGCGGTTGTGCTTGGCGAGATGCCAGCCGATATCCTCGTGTGAGTCGATGATGAAGGGGCGCCTGGTGCGCACGGCGTGCAGTTTATCATAAAGAATCGCCTGCCCAATCCGATAACCCTTATAGGTAGATGGAAATGGCCATTTCACAACTACCCCGGTTACCCTTACCCCAGGAGGGCTCTGTACCCGCAGGGCCCTCCTCTGCTCAACCGGCCGCTTCCACCAATCCCCCGGTCGCTCCCAGCCGGGCCACAGCAGAAGAAGCAGCCCGCCAGTTCGAATCCTTCTTTCTGTACATGCTGCTCAAGGAGATGGACAAGACGGTGAACCGCTCCTCCCTCTTTGGCGACAGCATGGCATCGCGCTTCTACCGAGAAATGTACTACGAGCAGCTGGCCGACGCGCTAACCGAAAGCGGCTCACCGTTGGGAGTGTCAGACCTGCTATTGTCCCAGCTTCAGGGAAGTGGGGATTCAAGGCCTCTTGACGATGCCGGAACACCGGATGCGCTTAATCCGCTCGACCTGACGCTCCTCCAATACACCGCGCACTAGCGCGCTACGCTAAAGCCACCACTGCATCCTGCCGATATAGTTAACGGCGGAGCGGCCCGCACGGCCTGCGCCGCACAACGAACGGGAGGTGTGATACCATTTCTGGAGTCAAGTGACGGCGATGAAGATTCCTGATATCAATGCGATCTTGTCCCTCGCCCGCCTGCATCTGAAGGAGGGGAAGGGAGCCGTTGAACTTGAACGGAAGGCCAGGAAGGCTGGAGATACGGTCGAGATTAGCGACCGCGGCCAGGTGGCTTTCGACCACGTCCTCAGGGAGAGTTTTGCCAAAGAACGATCCGCCCGCATCACTGAGCTAAAGGCGCTCTACGAAAAAGGTGAAATCACCGTTGATGAGCGTGCCTTGGCCGAGAAGATGATTGCGGAGGGCGTGTTTGACGACCTTATCGAGAGTTAAAACCGGGCTGTCCAACTGTCTGGACCTTTCCGTGCGGCTGAACGCGGCGCTTGAAGACGGAGTGACGGCGCTCGTCGGCTGCGATTATGAACGGCTTGCGCAGCTTGCCCCCGAGCAGGAGAAGCTCGCCTTTGACCTTCGTCGATGCGAGCTGGACTTGCGCGGCGAGCTTGCGGCGCTTTCCCGCGAAGTCGGCGTTGGCGGCGAGTTGCGGCTTCAGCCTCTCTTGTCCGCTGCGGCGGACCACATTGGCGCGGCGCGGGCGGATGAGTTCTCTTCCTTGGCGCGGCAACTTCGGGAATCCACGGCGCGGACCGCCGAACTGACCACCACCAACAACGCTCTGCTCAACAGCCTGAACACCTACATCAATGCTGTCTTCAGGTTGCTGCTGGGCGTTGAGGAATCGTCGGGCTACGGCGGCGTCCCCGTCGGCTCTGCCCAAAGACACCTGGTAGACCACCGCTTCTGAGGAGCTAAGGATGATACGAGGGACATTTCTGGGTCTGGAAATAGCCAAGAAGGGCGTGCTAGCCGCCCGTGGGGCGCTGGATACTGTTTCCCATAACATCGCCAACGCCAACACCGAGGGCTACACCCGCCAGCGGGTCGACCTGAAGGCCAGCTTCCCTCTGACGTTCCCCGGTATCGGAGTCACTCTCAAGCCCGGCACCATCGGAACCGGCGTAGAGATCAAGAGCATCACCCGCATCCGCGACGAGTTCATCGAGTCCCAGTTGCTCAAAGAAGGCAGCACCTTGGGGCGCTATGAGGTTGTAGATGACGGGCTCCGGCGCATTGAGAACATCTTCGCCGATCCCAGCGACTACGGGTTCAACCAGCTGCTGTCCGAGTTCTTTGACGCCTGGGAGGACATGTCCAATTCGCCCGAGAGCCTCTCCGCGCGCACCAACCTGGTGGAGGTTACCCGCTCGCTCACCGGCTTCGTGAACGAAGCGGCCCGCAAGCTGGATCTGGAAGTAAAGAACATCAACGACCAGCTGGAGACCAAGATTACCGAGGTCAACAGCCTTGCCCGCGAAATCGCGAGCCTGAACGAGCAGATAATCCAGATTGAAACCGGCGGGGGCAACCAGAACGCTAACGACCTGAAGGATTCCCGCGACCAGCTCGTGCGCGAGATGTCCAAGATGATCAACGTGCGCACGGAAGATACTCCGGACGGCGGCGTATCCGTCTACCTGATGGGACACCCGATTGTCCAGGACGGCTTCTTCGACCAGCTGGAGCTGGGGATGAGTGAAACCGAAACCGAGCGGCCGATGCTGCGCTTCACCAAGTCCAAGGTGGCGGCGCCGCTGACCGATGGCGAGTTGCTCGGCCTGGTCAACTTGCGTGACCAGTACATCCCGGCTTTCCGCGACGAGTTCGGTACTTTGGTAACGACCCTCGCGAACCGGATCAACATGATGCACTTGGAGGGCTTCGGTCTTGACGGCAACAGCAATCGCCCGTTCTTCAACGATTTCGGGACATGGAAGCTGGATGGACTGAAGCCGCTGGCGTCAGGCACGACGCTGGATACCACGCTGGACGAGTTGGGTGTAGTTTACGGTGATTTCTTCCTTGAAGGCGTGCGGGTGGAGGTCTCGCCGGAGGAAGTGCGGCCCGGTACTGCGCTGACGTTGGGCGAGCTGCTTGATCGGATGAACTCGGCCACTCCCGATCTGCGCTTTTCGCTCGACACTACGCTGGGATTCCCCCGCATAGTGGTGGAGAAGATGAACCCGGTCAGCGCCGATGAGCGCATCAATATCAAGGACGGAACCTGCAACTTCTTTGAGCTCGCCGGCTTGGATCCTGATCAGCAGCAGCAGCTCCTGGGCTCTGCCGAGTACGGTGGCTCGTTGAAGGCGTTCGGCCTGTCTCCCAGCATCCTCTCCAGCCTGCAAGCCATCGCCGCCGCCGCGGACGATGGCTCTGGTCAGATGGGTGGGCCCGGGGATAACCGCACCGCGCTTGCCATCGCTGACTTGAAGAATGAGAAGGACGGCTTCCTCAAGGCCACTTTCAGCGAGTACTACCAGGGGCTGATTTCCATCCTGGGGGCGGACGGCGCGGTGATGGTGAGCAGTCGGCAGGCGCAGCAGCAGGTGCTGGACGAGGTCAAGGCACGGCGGGAATCCGTGTCCGGTGTGTCGCTGGACGAAGAAGCAGTGAACCTGATCCGTTACCAGAAGGCTTTTACGGCGTCCGCCCGTGCCATAACGACGATAGACGACATCCTTGACGTGATTGTCAATCTCGTGGGAGCGGCCGGAGGATAAGAGATGCGAGTAACCAGTGGTTTGCTGATGGAGAACTTCCTGCGTGACCTGAGCTTGGTGCAGCAGCGGCTGGCCGAGCTTCAGCATCAGACCGCCACCGGGAAGAAGTTCAGCCGGCCGCAGGACGCGCCGGCGGCGGTGGCCACCAGTATGAACCTTGACAGCGTCCTGGCGTTTCTCAACCAGTACAACCGCAACATAGAAGACGGCACATCGCGCCTGTCCTTCACCGAGACCGCGTTGTCGGACACCAACCAGCAGATTCAGCGCGTGCGCGAGCTGACGGTTCAAGGCGCCAGTACTTATCTCACGCGCGATGATCGGGGCGCCCTCGCCCTGGAAATCAATCAGCTGCTGGAGAGCGTCACTGCGCTGGGCAACTCCAATTTCCGCGGAAACTACATCTTCTCCGGCTGGGAGACACTGACCAAGACCTTCGATTTCAACTACGAGACCGGCTCGTCCCACATGTCCTCTGTGACCTTCCGCGGAGACACCGGGCAGATCGACCGTAACATCCAGGTCGGTCAGGACCTGTATGTGAACCTGAACGGCAAGGACGTCTACCTGGAGAAGACCTACACTCTTACCAGCAAGCAGCTTGGTGGCGGGCCGCTGGGCTTTGCCGGCACCATCATCATTAACGGCCGCAGCTTCTTGATTGACGCGAACGACACGCTGACTACCGTCAGAGACAAGATAAACGCTGATCCAGCTGCCGAGATTTACGCCCGCATTGACCGCAACTTCGTGCTGAAACTGGAGTCGCTGAATTCCAGCGAGCCGATTGAGGTTTCCGACCAGTCCGGCACCGTCCTGGAAGACATGGGGATTCTGCCGCAGGGCGCGTTCAACCTCGCGCGCACCGCGCCCGCGCTGCCGCTGATTGATTCCACCGGCGCTATCCACATTGGAGGCGCGCTGGGCACCCCGCTTACAGTCAACGCCACCAACGACACGCTGGTAGTGCGCCTGGGGCCAAACGCCAACCAGGGGGCTAACGAGAGCAAGGCAATCAAGCTCACCCACCAGGCCTACAACTCAGTGGCCGAGATTGCCGCGGAGCTGCAGGCGCGCATCGATGGCGCCTTCGGAGAGGACAAGGTCATGGTCACCGATGGCGGCGGCTTCCTGCAGCTGGAGACTTTCGTACAAAACAGCACGGTTTCCACCGCCGACTTCCAGCTTGGCGGCATGAGCGACCTGGGCGAGACAGACACGGCGTCGGTGGTGCTGGGCCTGACGGCGGCGGGAGGGCCGGATCTCGCGGACTTCGCCGGCACTGACGGCAATGACCGTTTCGTCATTGACCTGGGACCGAGCGTCTGGCGCGGCGACAAGGCCTATGATCCCGCTGCGGTTGAGATCAACATAGACGCAACCGTGGCGGTCAACATCGACGGCCTGGTGCAGAGCATCAACGAGCAGATAGATCGCAGCCCGGAGCTTACTGGACTCATTCGCGCCCGCAATGACGGTGGACGCCTGCGCCTGGAGACCTACAAGAAGGGCATTGACGTACTCGGTTCTGATCTGGCGATATCCGACGCTGCCGCGGGGACTCTGGCGTCACTGGGGCTCTCGGACACGCCCAGGCCGGCTTACATCCAGGGCACCGTCAGCTTCCCGCCAGGCGTCATTATCACTGCGGGCGTCAACGACCAGTTCACCATTGACCTGGGGGCGGGCGCCAGCCTTGATGGAACCAACCCCCCACCGCAGACGATAACGCTCACCCCCGGTGCCTACGCCACCATCAACTCCATCACCAATGAGCTGAACAACCAGATTAACCTGAACAACGTGCTGCGCGGCACGGTGCAGGCCCGGGACGACGGCTTCGGCAACATCATCTTGGAAACCGTCGCGACCGGCAGCCGGGTTCAGGCTGATGACCTGGTAGTAGCGGATGTGGCGGTGGGAACGCTCGCGGGGCTGGGGCTTGGCGGATCCACGGTGCCCGGCGCGGGCAGCGCCGACGGCCAGGGGAAGATTGAGCTGCCCGACAACATCGTGGACACGATGATACGCATCCGCGACGCGCTGCTGGGCTATGCGGATCGCGACAGCAAGCTGGTTGATATGCTTGATGCTTCTGGCAAACCGCTGGGTCTGTTTCCGGGCAGCAAGATAACCATCACCGCCGCGGGTGTCAGCAGCGATTTCATAGTGCGCCGGTTCACCACCTGCGAAGAGCTCGCCGATGAGCTGGAGCGCAGGCTCGGTGCGGGCATTGAGGCTCGGCTGGGCGCTGACGGCTCTTTCTATATCTCCAACACAACCACCGCGACCGTGACGGGCATCTCGGTGATGGCGGAAGACCCTGCGGGAAACCCGGTGGACGCGTTTAATAGCGCCTTTGCCGGCGTGTCCGGCAATCTGGTGCCGCAGGGGGAGATGCGCAGCCTGAGCCTCGGTGAGGACGAGCGGTTTATCAACCTGGACGACCGGCTAACGAACCTGGACACCGGCATAGAGACCATCCTCTCCGCCCAGGCGCAGGTGGGCTCGCGTACCAACCGGCTGGAGAGAACACAAACCCAGAACGAAGGGATTATCCAGAATCTCACCGAGCTGAAATCCAGCAACGACGATGTGGACATGGCACGCATCATCACCGAGCTCAAGACGCTGGAGAATGTATTGAACGCGTCGCTGGGCGTGGGTGCGCAGCTGCTTCCGCCCTCGTTGTTTGATTACTTGCGGTAACTCGCGATGATTGACCTGTCGGCGACAACCTCAGGTGGTTTCATGGGCGGCCGGCTCGCCATCCACACCGAGCGCGGCCGGTTGGAGCTGCAACGAGAGCTGCCTCAGATCGAGGTGGACTGCACCAAGCTGCGCTCCGAGATGGGTTATGAGAAAGCGGTCGCGCAGGCGCGGAAGGACGCCGAGTTCGCTCAGGCTCAGGTCGCCAAGGGTATCTCGGACACCGTAGCCGCCGGAGAGCGAATGGCTCAGGCGTACGAGCCCGGGAATGCGTTCGCCGAGCTGTCCTACGAGCGGACAATGTTGGATCTGCGGGACAAGTACTTCAATGTTGATCTAATCCCGAAGTCCCGTCCCAGCATCGCCATCAGGAGCGGAGGGCTGTGGATTGACTACACGCCATCGTCCGTGGGTATCTCATACATCAGCGGTTTCGGGGCTAACTCAAGGAGCGCCTGACGCGATGATAATTGCCTACCTTATAGCTTGTTCACTGCCCGTGGCGGCTCAAATGAAGTCGCCGCCGACCGATAAATACATTGGGGAATTACGTGCGGGTTAGAAGCAACCGACTCGGCCTACTGGAATACACAATGGAGGACATCCTCACCTTCCCGCACGGCATGGTCGGCTTCCCGGAGTACAAGCAGTTCATCGTGCACAAGGACGCCGACTTGGAGCCCTTCATGTGGCTGGTCAGCCTGGAAAGCGCCGACCTCTCGTTTTTCGTGGTTGACCCGTTCTTGTTCTTCCCCGATTACGAAATCAGTCTGGACAAGGTGCGCTGCCTGCTGAATTCTGACGCAGAGCTGGCTCTCATCCGCGTCTACGTTATTGTAACCATCCACGAGGATTTCATCCGTTCGTCGGCCAACCTGCTCGGGCCGGTGGTCATCAACTCGCAGACACGCAAGGGGCGGCAACTGGTGCTGGACGACCCGCGGTACACCACGCGCCATCCATTGTTCAGCAAGTTGCTGGATGATATAGCGAGGGCGGAGACCGGATAGCCGGCTACTTCCGCAGCCACCGGGCGTCTATCTGCTCACCCATTTTCCACAGCTCATACTCGGCGCTCTTGGCCAACGCCGTATCGGGCTTTAGCACAACCACGCGGCGGTACGACTCCCTGGCCTTGTCCTCTTTGCCGTTCAGCGCATACACAAATGCCAGGTTGTACAGAATATCGGTGTTGCTGTCGTCGGCGGTAGTGGCCATTCGCAGAACATCCTCCGCTTCGGCAAAGCGGTGGTTGTCAAAGAGGGCGTCAGCGTAAGCGATCATCGCTTCCAGCGAACTCGTTTCCGCGTCATATCTCTCCTTCGCGCGCTTCAGCCTATCCTCACGGGCACGGGGCGACATGGCCGTACTGGCTTTCGCGTCAGAGAACAGCTCAACATTATTGACCAAGTGGAAACACCTCCAGGTGGCCTCATTCTACCGCATTTCGCGCCTTACGGCACTAGTTTGCAGCCAAGACATAGCGATAAATCAGCGCGTACTTCGTGGTTTTCTTGACGAAAGCCTCGTTTTCGCTGTTCGGGATTATCTCCAGAAAGACCAGCGGGTCGTCGGTTACGGCCTGCTGCCTCCAGCGGTTCAAGTTGCCTGGACCGCCATTATACGCCGATAGTACCAGATACTGCTGCCGGTAAGCCGTGGTCAGGCTCGCGAGGTACGATGCACCCAGGTGTACATTCTTGGACGGATCACCGAGCGGCCTGCCGGCCAGCTCCGGGAGCAGGAAGCGGGAGAAGACCTCCGCGGTTGCCGGCATAAGCTGCATCAGCCCCCTCGCTCCTGCCTTGGAGGTGGCAATCGGGTCAAAATTGCTCTCCTTCTTCATCACCGCATATATAAGCTCTTCGGGGACAGAGTAACGCTGCGCCGCCTGCGCCACCTCGTCTTTGTAGGGAAGGGGATATGCCAGCCGCAGGGCGTAGCTGGTCAGCGCGCCATCCATCATCGGCCCCTGTTCCAGCATTTCAGTGGCGAACCAGCTGCTGGTCTTGACACTCTCAGCAAACTCGTAATTGCGCAGCACGATGGCGGCTGGCACCGCCGAAAGCTCATACGGTCGGGAAACGTCGCTCACTTCGCAGGCCAGGTCAGTGAGGAACAACCCCACCAGGTATTCCGCCGCGGTCTCGTCTTCCAGGTAGAAAGGCGCACTCCTGCACTCAATCCGCTTCTTCTCCAGCTTCCCCAGCGGTTGCAGCTCGTAGTAGCTAAAGGCCCTAACCATGATTTCCGAGCGCAGCCGTTCCGCCTCTTTCGCGTCCCCGCCGTGCTCGGCCAGGTAGATGCGCCAGAACCGCGCCAGCGCGTCGTCCAGTTCGCCGGCAATCTCAATCGACCGCTTGGCGGTATCCGTGCGGCCCGCCGCGATAGCCAGCGGTATGAGCTCTTCGCAGGCCTTCAGCCGGTTAGAGCTTTCCGCGTCCTCCACCACTTCCGTCAGCAGCCGAATGGCTGCCGAACCGTCAAGGCTAGCTGCCTTTTCCTTGAGCAGGCTGTAGTGCTCAAACAGGGCTTCGCTCCGGCGTGGCCCTTCAAGCTTCGCGGCGCTCTCGTAATACCCCCGGGCTTGCAGCGTCTGCCCCGTCTTCTCCAGCAGCCTGGCGTTGTTTAAGTATGAGGTTTGAATCACGTTCTCCGGCGCCGGAGCGAGGTTTTCCAGCAGCAGCAGCTCTTCCAGCTTCTCCTTTTGCCCTTGCTTCAGGTAAAGCAGCGAAAGCGCCTCCATCGCCAGGAAGCGGCTGCTGTTGTTCGCGCCGTTGCGCAGCGACCCGCGCAGCGTTTCTGCCGCTGCGGCAAGATCATTAGGCTGATCCAGTGTCTCGGCGAACCGGTAGAGGATATTGGAACATTCCGCAGTAGCTAGTTCCGCTTCCAGGCTGCGGAAATCGCCATTCAGCACCGTCAGCGCTTTCAGCAAGCCCTGGGCGGCTGACAACCGCGTGTTCGCGCTGTCGGGGTAGTTCTCCAGCGCTCTCGCACAAGCCTTGGCTGCTTTGATGGGGTCGTCACGGCTAAGGAAGTAGTCGCCCACCGCCACCTCCGCCTTGGCGTACTCCCAGGAATTGTGCAGCCGGTCTATGTGCATCAGGTACATATTGAAGAAGCCGGGATTGTCGCTGGCGATGGCCGATTGCAGGAGGTTCAGCCACACCCGCGCTTGCAGGCCGTGCCGGTCTTTCGGATCAGTCAGCTTGCCCAGTAGGCTATACCCACGCTTACTGTCCTTAGTATCCGCGGACTTCGTCAGTGCGCGCGCCAAATAGTACTTCAAGTAGGGACTCAGCTCGGGGGACACTCCGCCCCGCTCGGCCATCAGGAAATAGTCTTGCGCCCCGCGCCAGTCTCCCAGCAACGCCAGGCGGTAGCCCGCAAAGAACTTGAGGTCCTGATAGACCGGGAAGCCCCTCAGTTCCGCCAGCCCGCCCTGCGCAAAGCGGTTGCTGACCGTACCGCTTTCCTCGGCTTCGCGCAGCACCGATGCCTGGAAGCCGCGAACTTCCTCAACCAGCGGCTCGCTTGCGCCGGTTACGCGCACAATGAGGTCGGCCCGGCCGATGTTGCCGCGCAACAGCAGTATGCGCGCAAGCTGGCCATATGTCCGCTTGCACGGATCGCGGCGAACCTCCACTCTTGCCTGACCATATGCCGCTTCCAGAAAGCCCCCATCGACCTTCTCTTCAAAGGTCAGCATCCGCGGGTAAACCGCGTGGTAAAACCAGTAACCGCAGCCTCCGAGTGCTGCAGCGATGATGATAACGGCTGTTACGATGCGTAAGGTCACAGGGCGCTGCCCATTGTAGGCGCGACGCGGCTTGGTGGCAATGCCCGCCTCACCAGAGGTAATCCCGCCGGATGCGGCGGCCCATCTTGCAGATGATGTCGTAGTTGACACTCTCGCAGTAGTCGGCGAACTCGTTGAGCGAGATCTCCTCATCGCCCTGCCGGCCCACGAGCACAACCTCTTCGCCGATCTGCACATCTGTCTCGTCATCGGCGCTGATCATCAAGTAGTCCATATTCACCGCGCCGGCAATCCTGCGTCTCTTACCCCGGAAAAGCACCCGCCCCTCGGGGAAGAAGTGGTACGGGATGCCGTCGGCGTACCCCAGCGGAACCGTGATGATGGTGCTATCTGTTTCCGTATGGAACTTGTGGCCGTAGGACACGCCGGTGCCGGCGGGCACGCGGCGGGCGTCCACCACTTCGGTGCTGAACCGGAGTATCGGCTGCACCGGCAGCTTCTGCACGGCAAAGCCCGGCGGATGGAATCCGATGGGGAGTATGCCGATGCGCACCATATCAAAGCGGCTCTCGGGAAAAGCCAAAGCGCCCGAAGTGTTGGCGATATGCTTGATGGTGTGAACTCCAAGTTCATCTTCAATTCGCGAGGCGCACTCGCGGAAAGCGGTCACCTGCTGCGGAATCAGCGGGTCGGCGGGATCACCCGCGCCCGCCAAGTGGGAGAACACTCCTTCCACCGCCACATGCGGGTTTTCCTTAATCTCGTCCAGTAGCTTCGGCAGGTCTGCGGGCATCACGCCTACGCGGTGCATGCCGGTGTCAACCTTGATATGCACCTTCGCCACCGTCCCCCTTTCCGCCGCGGCGTCTTCCAGCTTGGCGATGTTCTCCGGGTGGTACACGCCGAGGCTCAGGAAGTGCCGCAACGCGAGCTTGTACTGCTCCGGCGGCGTGTACCCCATTACCAGGATGTTTCCCCGATAGTCGGCCTGGCGCAGCTCCAGCGCCTCATCGACCATCGCAACTCCCACGAAGATGTCAGGGAGGTCGCTGATGGCGGGCAGCATTCCCACTGCGCCCAGCCCGTAGGCGTTCGCCTTCAGCACCAGGAGCAGCCGTGTACCGCCCAGCTCGCTGCGTATCAGGTCCAGGTTCCCCCGGTATTTCCGGAGGTCTATTTCCACTCTCGTATAAGAGTGCTGCATAGAGTCAGTCCTAGTTGAAACGGCTGATGCGCCCGAACCGCTGCACCAGCCTATTGTAAGCGCGTATAACTTCCGCCCGCATCCTCCCGTCTTCACCTGACGCCAGCTCATTCGCCAGCTCCGCGGCGCGGACCTGCGGGTAACCCAGCTCCTGCAACATCCCGGTTATCTTCCTCGCCCCGATGGTGTCGGGCTCAATACCGAGGGCCGCAGCGACGGCGAACTTCCTGGCAGCCGTTTGGTCCGGCGATCTGCGCCAGATTTCCGCCAGCGCCCGCACCCGCAGCAACGCGGAAGGGAACTTCACCACGGGCGTCTCAACCTCCCGCCCCAGCGGGAACATGCTCGGCAGATAGATGATAACCGCTCCCACCAATCCCAAGAGCGCCAGCTGCCCCCACCAGGTGAAAAGCAGTAGGCTCAACACGCCAGTGTCCTCCACGCTGTAGCCGTGAATCGACTCAAGGAAGTACACTGGCCCGACGCCGGCTTTACCCGCCTCCGCCGCGACGTTGTATGCAAAAACCACGTTGTCCGCGCGGCCGATGTCGCGGTTGGCAAACAGCTCGGCGGCAAACACTGTGATCCAGGTACCGCGCCCCAACTGCGCTGTTACCACCAGCGGCCGGTCAGTTCCCCTAAACAGATACACTTCACGTGCCGCCTGCGCAAGCTCGCGATTCGCGCTCAGTGGCGGGACCATTGTCGGCGTGAAGCTGCCCGCTTCCAGCAGCCGCACACCCTTGAAGATGGCCGAGTCAAGGTTAGCTGTGTGCATGCGCGTATAGCCATCGCTGCCAAGCTCCCACGGCACCTCGAATACTTCCACCTGCTCCCCCAGTTCCGGGTCCAGGGCCTCGCTGTCGTCCTCTATCGGAGTGACAGTCTCCAGGTCTTCGGGAGCGGGCTCGTTTGTCGCCACAAATGCGTGATCCTGAACCGCTGTCAGGTAGATGACGTTCGCCGCTCTGGAGCCAGCTGTATCCCACAGCTCTTGGCGATCAAGGTAGCGCTCCCATCCCCGGTAAGGGATGTCGTCTCCGACTAGTATCGTTGAGCCATAGGGCAGCACGCTCAGCTCATGCCCATAGAAAGCTGGCTGCATCCGCTCCGATTTCAGTAGCTGGTAGAACGCGTTAAGTCCCAGCGGCGTGGTGCTGGTTGCCGAAAGCGGGTTTTCCACCGTGTCGCCGCCGGGCTGGGCGGCGTACAGCAGCAGCGCGAGAATCGCCGCGAACGCCGCGCAGATGAGTAGTGGCTGCAGTCCCTTCCTACGCTTCATCGTCCTCACCTTTACCGGCAAACCGCCGCAAGGTTGCGGTCAGGCTGCGGGCTTGCTCGTAGTCGGCGCTGCGAACCTCCGCACCACCGTAAAACGCCCGCTCAAAGCTGCGGTTGAGATTCTGAAAGGCATCCACCGGCGCGTCCGCTGCTGCCGCAAGCTCCGCCGCCAGCTTCAGGCTGGGCGTTTGCTCGGCCGCCTCGCCAAACAGGCTTAGCAGCGCCGCGTGAAACACCAGCCGTAACGCCTCCGGGTCGTTTCCATCTCTGTGCGCTTGCGCCGCCCTCGACAGCAGCTCTTCGGGCGTCAAGTGCGCCTTATCCTGGCCGTCCTGCTGCTTGGGAGCATAGAACAGGCTGTCCCGCAGCACCCGACGCAGCATTTCCAGCAGCACCAGTGCGCACAGCCCGATGACTACAAACACCGCCCACGGATTGCTCTCGCCCAGGCGGGCAGCTCCCCCTGAAACGGTTGACCACAAGTCCTCCCAGAAACCCCTCAGCAGACGCAGCCACCGCGGCAGCGGCTTCCTCTCGCCGGGGCGCAGGCTCTTGAACTGCGATTGCGCGAGTATCCGCTCTATCTCGCCGCGCAGGTGCTGCGCCTTCGCATCGTCGGGAGTGGGTGGCGAAACGCCGCCGTCCATTACTGCCTTAGCTCCGGTTCCCGCGTTGTCCTGCGATGGGGCAACTATGGGCGCAGCGAACAGCGCGCATCCCAGCGCAGTGGTTATGAGTGCGGCTCTCAGGGCGGTGTTCATGCCGGCTACCTTAGTAGTACTGGGGCCAGTACACGAGGTCTATTCTCTTCCCTTTGCCCCGTTTGCGCAAATCATAGAACGCCCCCGCCGAAAAGCGGTCCAGCAGCACGCTGCCGCTCATGGCGAGGGTGCCCTTGCGGTGGGTTCTGACGGTGCGGCTCAAGTCCCACTCAATGATGCGGTTGGCAAAGTCAAGCTGCCCCTTCATCTCTTCGGCGAAGTCCTTCAGGGCCTTCGCCTTTGTGCTGTACAGCGTGAAATGCACGCGCACGTTGTACGGCGGCAGCTGGAACTGCCGCCGGATTCCATTCAGCTCCTCGCGGGCCCGCGCACCCCCCGGCCCAAGCTGCGCGCGAATGGCCTCCGCCAGCGCTTGCGGCGCGGCAATCACCACGCGTCCGGCGTTGATGCCGTAAAGGCGGCTGAGGCGCGTGGCTTCCTCCACTACTGCGGCCTCCGGGATGCCGCCGGGGCCTGGTCGGAACAGCTCCTGTGCCACGTAGATTATTGATTTCGGCCGGTAGAACTCCAGTGGGGTCAACAGCGTGCTAGTGCCGATTAGCACATCCGTGCGGGCGAGGTTCGGTACGCGTATCTTCTCACGCCTGGAACCATCAAGCGGCCCCACCCGTGGCGTCGGACGCTTCCCTGACTCCCGCAGGAGCTTGCGCACCAGCCGGGTCAAACCAACCACGCCGATTATTTCCACTCCCAGGTCCTGCGAGCCGCAGTCTTGGCATCTGGGCGCCTTCTCCCGGTAGCCGCACCCGCGGCAGGCGGCCTCGGAGCTTTCAGTAACAAACACGAGTCGGCGGCCGCACTGGGAGCAGCGCATGCCCTCCCCGCAGGCGGCGCAGAATACTTCCTGCCCCCCGCCCACGGCATTGTTGTACACCAGCAGTTGCTGGCCAGACTGCGCATGCTCTGCCACCAGCTCGGCGATGCGGTCGATCCTCTCGCCGGGGCTTGGCGGCAGAGCCACCACCTCCGCGCTGAGTGTCTCCTCCCATACGCCCAGCGCCAGCGGCGCCAGCGGCAGCATAGTTACCTGCCGGCCTGTCGCCCTGCCAAGCCCCATCAGGTTGGCGAAGGTGTCGTAGCGCGGATACTGCTCGGCGCGGAACTGCGGCGCTGTTGGATCAAACACGACTATCTCATCAAACTCGGCGTACATCGCCAGGAACTGCGCTGACCGCTTCCCCACCACGATTGTGGGCTCACTGCTCGCAAGCTGTTCCGCGAGCAGCCGGAACTCCGCAACCTTCATTGATGTGTCAAACGCCAGCACCTGCCCCCTGAACCTCGCTGGCACATCCTGCAGAAACCGGTGGACATGCCACTCAGTGGGCACGAGCACCAGCTTCCTTCCGCGCCTGCGAGTGAGCAGTTCAACCACAGACCGTGAGGAGAGGAAACTGCGCCAGTCAACCCGGCGGCAGGCAGCGGGATAAGACTCCGTGGGCCGCAGCGACGCAGCAGTCAGAGCACGGTCAATCTGCCCGGCCAGCGCCAGCTCCGGGTCGAGCTGAATGCCCGCCGCCCCCGGCGGAAACAGCAGCTTCTGCCTGGAAGCTGGTGGGGGAGCGGGAGCATCCTGCACGCCTAACCCGATGTGGCCTTCAACCACGAGCGCGCCGCACTCAACCAGCGCGAGCAATTCGCTGAAGCCGACCGACTTCATCAGCTTGCCCACTAAAGCGCTGGAGATTCGCGTGCGCTTGCGCGGTAGCATCATGCGCACCACTTCCAGCCCCGTGCGTAGTTCGACGGGCGCACTCCTGCCGCCCGGGGAGAGAAACAGCGCGCTTCTGCGGGCCGCATTACCGAAGGTGGCTTGCGCGAACATTTCGCTGGGTGAGCACATCGCCAGCTGCGCGAGGAAAAGCAGAAGCTTGCCGAAAGGCGGTCGTACTGCCGGTCCCTCAGCCAATCCGACTACGGGCTTCAGCATCTCGCGGCTACGCGCATCGAGCGCTTCCGCAAGCTCTGCCACCACTCCGAGATCAAACCCGTTGCGGAAAGGGACTGCTACCAGGCTTCCTGGCTCTATGGCGAAATGCGGCGGAATCGAGTAGGTGAACGGCTGGAATGCTGGGCTTCGCGTCAGGAGGTAGACTTCCGCGGTCTTCACCGTCCCACCCCAAGGTTAGTTGATATGAGTATTGTCTAGCCGGTGGGCGTTTCGCCTTCGCCCACGTTAAACAGGTTGGCCCTGATATCGAACTTCGGCAGCTCCCGCGTGTACAGCTCGTTTAAGTACTCGTCGATGTAGTTCTGCACCAGCATATCCCTGAGCGTGGCCTTGATTTCGTCCTTCACCTCGGCAAACTCGTGAAGCTCCGCCGGCCGTTTGTCGTGAACATAGAGCACATGGAAGAGCGTGCCTTTTATTACCTGCGAGTACTTGTCGGGGCTGAGCGCGAACGCCGCCTCCTCAATCGGAGCCGGCAGCCCTGCGCCTCGTTCCATCACGCCCACATAGCCCGCGCGCGCTCTTAGTTCCGGATCGGAGTTATACACGCTGGCGAGCTCGTTGAAGTTCTCGCCCTTGTCCAGTTTCGCAAGCACCTCCTTCGCCGTCTCCAGCGTCTCCACCGAGATGATGGACATCCACACTCGTTCCGGCGGTTGGAATACCTTGATGTTCTGCAAGTAGTACTTGTTGGCGTCATCGTCGGTGACGACAATGTTCTTTTCCTTGATGAACTTGGCTTCAAGGTAGTCTTGGAACTTGCGGTTCATTATGGTGTAATCCACAAAGCGGCTCAGCACATCCTGGGGGTAAAGCTGTTTGAAGCCGTCGTAGATCTCCTGAGACATGTTCTCCTGGATAAACTTGCTGCGTTCCGCGTCGGTCGGGGTCAGGCCGACCTTCGTGGCTTCCTCATAGACAATCGCCTGTTCCAGGAAGGTCACCAGGCCGCGCGCGCCGAGCTGGCGCATGAAGAAGATGTGGAAATCGTCCAGCACATATTTCACGCCATTGTGTTCGGCCAGCGGCGTGTTTCCCGCTGCCGAGGCGGGCACGGCCGCGAGCACTGCCGCCAGCAGTCCTATGGCAAAGGTGATTCTCAGGTTACGGGAACTCATGGTTTCTCCTTTTCGGTTATGAGCTTAATGATGAGATGGGTAATCCGCTCCGCGAGTTCAAGTTTCTCTCTTTCGGCGGTCTCCAGCTCCACTCCACTGCCAGTAAACACGCCGGCTTTGATCGTGCCGTCGCCAAAAGGCGGACGCTCCGCGCTGTAATCCACCGCGACGATGGCGTCCAGCTTCTTGGCAGCGAGCTTCGCCTGCGCGCGCTCCTGGGCCTGCTCGGTTTCCACCGAGGCACCCACCTTAACGAAGGTGCGGTTATCCGCCAGCTCCGCCAGTATGTCCGTGGTCCGCTTGAGCTTGAGCGTAAGCTCGGCGAACTCCTCTTTCTTGATCTTGTGACCCACCGGCTCCGGCGCGAAATCTGCGACCGCCGCCAGCATCAGCAGCGCGTCGCAGCCGGCAGTGCGGTCCACCACCGCCCGGCGCATATCTTCTGAGGTTGTTACAGCGATAACTTGCGCCGGCAGCTCCACCAGCAGGTCTTGTCTGGTGCCGGGGCCGGCGATGAGCTCAATCATAGCGCCGTGCAGCGCTAGTTGGTAGGCGCACATCAGCGCCAGCGTGCCGGTGGAAGCGTTGGAGACAAACCTGATGGGGTCAAGGTACTCGCGGGTGCCCCCGGCGGTGACGACAATGCGCTTGCCGGTCAGCGGCCCGTCCTCGTCGGCCAGCGCGCGCACGACTTCGGTGACAATGCGCTCGGGGGTGGCCAAACGGCCGCGGCCGGTTTCACCGCAGGCGAGCCAGCCCTCGTCCGGTTCAATCTCGTAAATGCCGCGCTCCTTCAGTCGCCGCAGGTTCTCCTGCGTCGCCGAATGGGCGTACATCCGCGTGTTCATTGCGGGGGCGATCAGCACGGGCCCCTCCCAGGCGAGCGCCGCCGAAGTGAGCAGGTTGTCGGCGATGCCGTTGGCGAGCTTGGCGATGGTGTTCGCTGTAGCCGGGGCGATCAGGAGCACTTCACACTCCTCGGAAAGCGAGATGTGCGCCAGAGGGTCGAAGCTGCTGCAAACCGCACCCGCCTCCGGCGGGAACTCGTCCACCAGCACTTGCGTGCCGGCCAGGGCGGCGAGAGTGAGTGGGGTGATGAACCTGGTTGCGTTGGGTGTCATCACCACGCGGCACTTGATGCCGCGGTCGGCCAGCCGGCGGATGACATCGCACATCTTGTAGGCGGCGATGCCGCCGGAAACGCCGACTAGCACCGCCCGGTCGCTGCTATTCGTCGGTTTCTTCATCTAGGTCGGTTTCGTCCGTCACTTCGGTCTCGTCGCCTTCCGGCAGGGCGGGGTTTTCCTCCGGCGCCACAAAGACGAATTCACTCTCCGGCGGCGCGGAGATCGAAGCTGTTTCGTCACCCTTGCGGAAGCTCTCCAGGTACTCCAACAGGTACATTTTCTCGCGGTCAAGCTTGCCGCTGGCGATTTCCCTTAGCGCCAACGACAGCGGCTTGAGGCCGCCCGCCAGCGCCTTCACGTCGTCGTCCACTTCGCCTTCAAAGGTCGGGCCGATGCGTAGTTTGCCGATGACCTGCTTGGCCCTGAGGGACGCAAGGGTCACCAATTCATATTTGCTGGGCAGCTGCTTGAGCAGATCCTCCAGCAGCGGGTACATCAGTGTGTCCTTGGTTCCGCGTTCTTTGCGTTCGTCCACGTCTCCTCCTACTTGAGGGCCTTTAGCAGCCCCTCTATATGCCCTTCCGCAAACCTCGTGCGGTGGTTGAGGCTCAGAATAATGGTCTCAAGCGCCCCTACCGTATCATCAATACTGCGGTTGATTATCGCGTAATCCGACTTCTGCAGCCGGTGAAGCTCCTCTTTGGTGTAAAGCTGCCGTTCCGCCAGTGATTTTTCGTCCTCCGACCCGCGCATGCTCAGCCGCTTGGCCAGGTCCTCAATGCTAGGAGGCAGCAGGGCCACTGCCGTGAACTGGGGGTATTTCTGCTTCAGCACCAGCGCGCCCCGGGTGTCCAGCTCAAAGATGACCACCTTGGGGAACCGCTCGGCCTCATCAATTACAGTCTTCGGTGTCCCGTAGTAGTCGGTGTACACCTTCTCCCACTCCAGGAAGTACCCATCCTCAATCCGCCGCTCGAACTCGGCGTGGTCAATGAAATGGTAGTGCACCCCATCAATCTCACCTTTTCGCGGTTTGCGCGTGGTGCAGCTAATGGAGAAAGTGTAGTCGAGATGAAGCTCCAGCAGCCGGCGGATTACCGTGCTCTTGCCCACTCCGGAACAGCCGGAAATTATGATGCCGTTGAGCATAAGCCCTACGCCGCGTCCTCCGCTCCTTGGTTGTCAGTTTCGGTGAACGCCCCCAGCCTGGCTTCGGACAGCGCGGCCATCCTGCCCGCCAGCTCTGCCTTGCGCTCGCGGAACGGCGCAACCTGCGCTAGCTCCGTCTCCAGCAGGTAGCTTCTCAGCTCCAGGCGCAGCGGATTGTCTTGGAACGATGCGATGACGGTGTTCGGCCCCTCAATCGGCGCCTCATCGCTGCCGGTGATGATGAAGCGCGTCCCCGGCTGGAAGGCGCTCTGCGCCAGCTCCGCCCAGTGGTCAAACACGGCGAATCCCGGCCGTATAAGTGGCTCCAGGCGTTCCAGGGCAGCCTGCACCCGGTCTGTTGCAGTGAGCACCGCCGGCTCCATGAAGAATGTCCGCACCAGCTCCAGCCCGTCGGTGGCGGTGATAGAGCGCGTTGTGTGCCGGACGAAGAACCACATCAACGCGTCAAAACACGTATTCAGCACCGGAAAGTCCCCAGCCTGCAAGTAACGCTCGTGGAAGCTCACTTTCTCCCATGCGCGCGGGTAGCTGGGAAGCTGCGCGTCGCGGTTGAGCTTGCGGTATAGCGCTATCAGCTGCCGCTCCTGCGGAAGGATGTGGTAGCGCGATAGATTGTGCTCGTAGAGCTGCGCCAGATCTGAATTGCTGGTGGAGGCCATCCCGGCGCCCACGCCCGCCTTGGCCACCGGATACAGCTCATAGCTGAAGTTCTCCGGATGCGCCGACTTGGCGGCGAGCAGCACCCTCCGGAGGAAATCCTCCAGGTTAACCCCAATCCAGTCCAGCCGGAAGCGGGGCAGCAGCAGCCCAAGTTGTGAGTTATAGGCTCTCAAAACGCGAACACGTATTATACCACCGCCAGCCCGCCGTGCTACAATCCGCGCCGTATGGATGCCCCTGCGCAAGAGCGCTACGCGGAGTTCGTGGCAGTGGTTCGCCGGCTGTTGGCGCCCGGCGGCTGCCCCTGGGATCGGGAGCAGACGCCGGCCTCGCTGCGGCAGTACGTGGAGGAGGAAGCTGGCGAGGTGGTGGCCGCCATTGACCGCCTGCTGGCGGTGGAAGAGCGCATCCGGGCGCACCGCGGCCTGCCCACCTCAAATCCGCAGCCGCCGGAGGGCTTTTCCACTCAACACGAGAAGAAGGGCAGGGCTCACGCCCACCATCCCGCGCGCGAAGATTTCAGCCAGGAGGCTTCCGCTTCTGGCGCGCCCCTGGGGACGGGCGACTTACCGCCAGAGCTGGAAAACGCGCGCGCGGCTGCCCTGGAGGAATTACGTTTGGAACTCGGCGACCTGCTTCTTCAGCCGGTTCTGCTCGGAGCGCTGGCTGAGGCTATCGGCTACTTCAGCTTGGACGATATAGTGGACGGCATCACCGAGAAGCTCATCCGCCGCCACCCACACGTGTTCGGCGAGGTGAAAGCGGAGTCAGCCGAGGAGGTGCTCACCAACTGGGAAGCCATCAAGCGCGGTGAGAAGCACGAGTGACCGCGCTCACTGCTCCTCGCCGAACAGCGGCGCCTCCGGCCCGCGCTGCATCTCTCGCGGTGTGTAGGGCAGCTTGAAGTACTCGTACGCCTTCTGGGTAACGCAGCGCCCGCGCGGCGTCTTCTCCAGGAATCCCGCCTTCATCAGGAATGGCTCATACACATCCTCAATCGTGTCGCGCTCTTCATTGAGCACTGCCGCAATCGTGCTGATGCCCACCGGGCCACCATCGAAGTTTTTCAGTATGAGCTTCAGGATGCGCCGGTCCATCTCGTCCAGCCCCTCGTCGCCGATGCCCAGCCGCGCCAGCGACTCCTCCGCCAGCTGCTTGCTGATAACCTCTTCGCTCGCGACCACGGCGAA
>Ga0307424_1000198_pt1 | contig 31050 bp, 26 predicted proteins | sample SalMarWE160320MG_FD_202157 | JGI IMG/M metagenome (GOLD analysis project Ga0307424, IMG submission 202157) | Salt marsh sediment microbial communities from the Plum Island Ecosystem LTER, Massachusetts, United States - WE1603-20 | ecosystem: Environmental > Aquatic > Marine > Intertidal zone >... | reverse complement strand
TGGGTCCCCGCGGATGAGCCGGCGTTCACCACCCGGCTGGCCCGCTATTGCGCGCGCCATCCGGTGGCGCTCCGTCGGCTGACCTACCCGGCCGAGGGCGGCCGGGTCACCTATCGGTCCGACAAGCCAAGCGGGCCCACGGCGGGGGCCGAGACGCTGGATGCGCTCGAGTTCCTGGCGCGGGTGGTGAGCCACATCCCCAATAAGGGCCAGGTGCTCCAGCGCTCCTACGGCTGGTACGCCAACCGCACCCGCGGCAGCCGGTGCCAGGCGGGCGGCGAGGCGCAGCCCGCGGTGGTCGTCGCCGACGGGGCGCCGCCGGAGCGGGCCGCGGTCCGCCGCCGCTGGGCGGAGCTGCTGCGCCGGATCTTCGAAGTGGACCCGTTGCGCTGTCCGCGGTGCGGCGACCCCATGCGGACCGTCGCGTTCCACTCGTTCGGGTACAGATACCTCCGGATTCTCGAGATCCCGTCGGCCGTCGCGGAGTTGTACGCCGCTGCGAAGCAGCGGGAATCGCGCTAGGCTGAACCTGCGCCTCCGCGGGGGACGCAGGAGGCGGCGGCAGAGGGCGGGAGGACCGGGGCTACCGCTTGGACCCCCGCCCGTACGCCGCGCTCACCGAGTCGTAGACCGTCATGAGATCGGTCACGTTCCCTTCCCTATCGAACAGCCCGCTCCTCGGTCCGAGCGGCTCCCAGATGGCCGTGCCCTTCCCCATGGCGTTGGGCAGGTTGAACACGATCTCGTTCACCGCCCGTTTGAAATCGGCGTACTCCACCACGTTCACCGGTTTGTGATAGCGGCCGATCAGATCGTGGAGGTTGGCGTACAGGTCCTCGAGGGTTCCATGCCACCGGGGATAGTACGACAGGCCGATGATGTCGAACTTCACACCCCGAGAGAGCATGTTGTCGAGCCAGAAGCGCGCCTCGGCGTTCTGGCCGCCCAGCGCGAGGTGCATCATCACCGGCATGTCGGGGGAAACGGCCCCGACGCCTTCGACGCCTGCCTCGAGCAGCTCGGCCAGCTGGTCCAGATGACTGATGTGCCCGTCCGGCCACAGGATCCCGTGATTGACCTCGTTCCCGATCTGCACCATGTCGGGCAGCGTCCCCTGCGCTTTCATCGCGCGCAGCACGGCGGTCGTGTAGCTCCGTAGCGAGTCGACCAGTGTGGGAAAATCCAGGTCGGCCCACGCAAGGGGTTTGTTCTGCTGCTGCGGGTCCGCCCAGTAGTCACTGTAGTGAAAATCCAGCAGCAGCCCCATCCCGGCGGCCTTGATTCTCCGCGCCATGCTCAGGGTGGAATCCAAGCCGCAGAATCCCAGACCCGGGGAATAGCCCTTCTCGTTCTCGGGGTGGGCGAAGATCCGGAGGCGGATGGTGTTGAAGCCGTGCGCCTTCAAGAGCGCGATGGCATCGACCTCCTGGCCATGCTCGAAGAACTTCCCCGCCCCGAAGAACCGGCCCGCCCGATTCTCGATCTGCGGGAGGAACGAGATGTCGGCGCCGATCATCCGACCGATGGGTTTCGTCGTGGCGGGGAGTTGATCCGCCGTGGGGGTCAGCAGCTCGACGTCCGCGGGGATGGTGTGGATCTCGTGGGATCCCACGAAGAGGGAGCCGGAGCGCGCCTCGACCTTCACCCGGTCGGGCGACGTGCCCGCTCGGAACGCGACGGTCGCGACGCCGTGCACCAACTTGGTCGGCGTGTACCGGATGCCGGCCGTGTCCGTCAGCGCGGACAGGCCCTGGCCATCGAGTGTCGTGATCGTGCCATCGCCGGTGACGTACACGCGAATGGAGTCCGTGGCCGACGTGATTTCTCGCCCCGTGCTGTCGGTCACCGCAATCCGCAGTTTCGCCCAGTCTTTTCCATTGGCGCGGAGTGTCGTGCTGTAGCTCGTGAGCATGACCGCGACCGCGTTGCCGGAATCGACGCGACTGACCGAAGAAAAGTCCGGGACCGCGCTCGCGTTGGTTCCGCACTGGGCAAATACCAGGGCCGTGAGCGTGGTCAGCATGATCGACGAGGTCTTCATGATGCGGTCATCCTCCAACATGGCGTCATTCGCCTGCGCGAGAGTGAGGATAGGGCGTGGGACGGCGGGCGGCCAGGGCGCTATGTTCTTGCCCCCTTTGTTCTCACCCCCTCTCCCCCCGCCCCCTTCCGGAGACGGAGTACGTGGGTCCGGGCTTGATCGGCACCGTGCCACGCGACGGATCTCTCACCATCGCGACAATCCGTGTTTCAAATCCGCCCTGGCAGGAGCTCGGCATCTTCCACAGGTTGGTGTGGGAGCGATCGTCACGCACGTGACATCTCCGTACGACCGTGGAGGAGGGCGAATCGTGTTCAGTGAAGTGGTGCTGCCGTTGCTCGGAATGGGGATGGGACTGTTCGTGCTCTACAGCGGGGTTCGTATTGCCTATCGCGCCCTGGACCAAAAGCACGAGCGCGACCTCGCGCAGGCGGGAGGCGGGGCGCCCGGCGAGATCGCCGAGCTGCGCGAGCGGGTCGAGCAGGTGGAGGAGATCGCGAGCCGCGTGCTGGAATTGGAAGAGCGCGTGGATTTCGCGGAGCGGGCCCTGGTGAGTGGGCGGGAGCGCGGGGAATGACCACCAGGGAATGACCAACGGAAACGACCAACAAAGGATGACGAACAAGCAATGACGGATCCTTCCGGGTTGGATACTCGGCGTTGGACACCTCCGTTCCTTGTTGGACATGCCATGTTCGACGGGTGAGCGTCCCATGCCGGCCAACCTGACACCCGAGTATCGCGAGGCCGAGGCGCGTTATCGGGCGGCGGTGACGCGGGAGGAGAAGGCCGAAGCGCTCGAGCAGATGCTGCGCGTGCTGCCGAAGCACAAGGGCACCGACAAGCTCCACGCCGACCTGCGCGCGCGCCTCTCCAAGCTCCGCCGCGAGCCACGGCACACGGCGGCCAAGACCCACAGCCACCGGATTCCGCGTGAAGGCGCGGGGCAGGTGGCGCTGGTCGGCTGCCCCAACGGCGGCAAATCGAGCCTCGTCGCCGCGCTCACGCACGCCACGCCCGAGGTCGCACCCTATCCGCTCACCACCCGCGTTGCGACGCCCGGGATGATGCCGTATGAGGACATCGCGTTCCAGCTCGTGGACCTGCCACCCATCTGCCGCGAGCACGTGGAGCCGTGGGTCTACGATCTGGTGCGCGCGGCGGACCTCGTGTGGCTGGTGGCCTCCATCGCCGCGCCACTCGACGGCGTCGACGTGCCGCTCGCGCTGCTCGGCGCGCGCGGGATCGAGCCGTACCCGGCGGGCGAGACCGCACCCGCGGCTTCGCGTCCCGGCTGGGCGCTGAAGCCCGCCCTGCTCGTGGTGACCGGGATGGATGGCGCCGGCGCGGACGGGGACCTCGATGCGTTGCGCGAGCTGCTCCAAGTACCGTGGCCCGTCGTTCCCGTCTCGTGCGTCACCCACCGCGGCTTCGATGAGCTGGGCCGGCGCACGTTCACGGCGCTCGGCGTGATGCGGATCTACACCAAGGAACCCGGCAAGGAGCCGGACCGTGCGCGACCGTTCGCGCTCCCCGTGGGATCAACAGTCGCCGACCTCGCCCGCACCATTCACAACGACATCGCCGCAACGCTCAAGTTCGCGCGGGTCTGGGGCCACGGAGCCTTCGATGGGCAACCGGCAGGTGAGGCGCACGTGCTGGAGGACGGAGACGTCGTCGAGATTCACAGCTGAGATCGATGACGCGTTTGCGTTGGAGATCGGCGGGATAGGCGGGATAGGCGGGAAAGGCGGGATAGGCGGGATGGGCGGGATGAACGGGGTAACGGGTCCCTCGGGACCGCCGGGTCCGCCGGGACCGCCGGGACCGCCGGGACCGCCGGGACCGCCGGGGATGTACGAGTGAGATCGTCTCAGATGCACTAACCGCCACACTTCTCCCATCGGTTCCTCCGTGCCAGCTTGTCGGGACTGCAGACCATCACGGAGGCACAACGTGGAATCCCCGATCCGCATATCGTCTCGCATCGGCCTCAGGTCCGGACTCATCCTCTTGGGAGCGGTGGCGCTCGGCAGCTGCGAGCGTGCGACCCCGGCCGCCAGCGTCATCAGCGGCAACGACAATCCGCTGCTGGCAGAGTGGCATACCGCGTTCGGGGTCCCGCCGTTCGATCTCATCAAGAACGAGCACTACCTGCCGGCGTTCCGGGAGGCCATGGCCCAGCACAAGGTGGAAATCGCGGCCATCGTCGACAACCCGGATGCGCCCACGTTCGCCAACACCCTCGAGGCCCTCGAGCGATCCGGCGCCCTGTACACCAGGGTGTCCAACGTCTTCAACGCAGTGAACGGCGCGAACACCAACGACACGCTCCAGGAGGTGGATCGAATTCTGGCGCCGGAGCAAGCGGCCCACGCCGACGACATCAGTCTGAATCCGGCGCTGTACCAGCGGGTAAAGGCCGTGTACGACCAGCGTGACGACTTGACTCTGACCCCGGAACAGCGGCGGCTCCTCGAAGAGACCCACAAGGACTTCGTCCGTCGCGGCGCGGCCCTCAACGAGACCGCCAAGGCGCGGATGCGGGAGATCAACGCCAAGTTGGCGGAGCTATCGCAGGCATTCGGTCAGCACCTGCTGGCAGAGACGAACGCCTACGAGCTGCACGTGACGGACACGGCCGACCTCGGGAACCTGAGTGACAACCTCGTGGCGTTGGCCGCGGAGCAGGCGCAGCGACGGGGCCACGACGGCGGCTGGTCGTTCACGCTGCAGCGGCCGAGCATCAATCCGCTCCTGGAGTCGTCGCCCAACCGGGAGCTGCGGCGGGAGATCTTCATAGGCTACGCGATGCGGGGGGACAACGACAACGCGAACGACAACAAGAAGATCGTGTCGCAGATGGCGGCCCTGCGGGCGGAGCGTGCGAAGCTCCTGGGGTATCCGACGCATGCCGCCTTCGTGCTCGCGGACAACATGGCCGAGACTCCGAAGCGTGTGCTCGGACTGCTGGACCAGGTGTGGGCTCCGGCCCTGCGGGTGGCCAAGCAGGAGCGGACCGACATGCAGCAGATGATGAACGCCGAGGGGATCTCGGCGAAGCTCGAAGGGTGGGACTGGCGGTACTACACGGAAAAGGTCCGGCAGGCACGCTACGACCTGGATCCGGCGCTCGTACGCCCGTACTTCGAGGTCAACGCGGTTCGGGACGGGGTCTTCATGGTGGCGAACCGACTCTACGGCCTCACCTTCGAGCGACGCCCAGACCTCCCGCGCTGGCATCCCGATCAGCAGGTGTTCGAAGTGAAGGACGCCGACGGAAGCCATCTCGGGGTCCTGTACATGGATTTCTTCGCGCGCGCGAGCAAGCGCGGGGGCGCGTGGTCGAACTCCCTGCGGAAGCAGTCGCACCTCGATAGCGCCGTCACCCCCGTCGTCACCACCAACTTCAACTTCGCGGCCCCGGCGGGCGACGGCCCGTCGCTCATCACCTTCGATGACGCCCTGACGCTGGCGCACGAGTGCGGGCACGCCCTGCACGGGCTGTTGTCGAACGTCACCTACGAGTCGCTGGCCGGCACGGCGGTGCCGCGGGACTTCGTGGAGTTCGGCTCACAGATCATGGAGAACTGGATGAGCGAGCCGGAAGTGCTGCGCATGTACGCGAAGCACTATCAGACGGGCGAGGTGATCCCCGACGCGCTGATCGACAAGCTGCAAGCCTCGGGGACGTTCAACCAGGGCTTCATCACCGTGGAGTACGTTGCCGCGGCGTACCTCGACATGGCCTGGCACTCGCTCACGAGACCGGTGGAGCACCCGGCGCGGGCGTTCGAGCAGGCCGAGATGGACCGCATCGGGCTCATCCCGGAGATCATCCCGCGGTACCGGAGCACCTACTACAGTCACATCTTCGACGGTGGGTACTCGGCAGGGTACTACGCGTATCTGTGGGCGGAGGTCCTGGACAAGGACGCCTTCCAGGCATTCAAGGAGACCGGCAACCTATTCGATCCGGCCACGGCCCGGCGCCTGCGTGAGTCCATTCTGTCGAAGGGCGGCACGCGGCCGGGGATGGACATGTACGTCGAGTTCCGGGGGCGGGAGCCTTCGATCGACGCGTTACTGGAGGCGCGTGGGCTGACGGGGATGTGATACCGTTGGCCGATAGCCGTTGGCCGTTCGTCCCATCGCCTTCGAGTGGAGTTTGGTGTGTTTGACGGAAAGCGGCAGAGCTAGGCTGAGTTTGTCACGGAGGTGGCACACCAGACATTGGCGCTATTCGTCAATCGGCGGCGGTAGCTCCGGCCGCGCGGTCGCCGCCACGTGGTGGGTCAGCCGGTCGAGCAGCCCCTTGAGTTTCTCGCGACGCCGCTTGACGGACCGGCGCAGCATGAAGAACGCCCCCCCCGGAAGACCGAAGGCCGGGAGGAGTATGAATAGGTCGCGCAATGTGCCTGAGGCGCCACCCATGATCATCACCAGCACTCCGCCCACCAGCGCCCCCACGCCTACCGACGCGGCGATCGTCCTCGTGTGGTCTTCGGAGACGGTGACTTTCGTCCGGCCCGCACGCGGGATCACCTGCACCCGGGCCGCGCCGCCGGCGCGTCGCGCCTCGTCGCCGACGGCCGACGCCCACGCGAACGCCCCCGGGAGCGCGGCCTCAATGACGCCATGAGTGCGCATCGTCTCTTGCACGATGTCGAGCAGCGTCGGAAACTCGCGCTCCGCCACCGTACCCTCGACGGTGCGCGAGACCTGCCATCCCACGGGGATGCCGAGAATGCGCGACGTGGTCGTGGCCTCCGGCTGCTCCAGCGCATCCACCGCGGCCATCACGTGCCGCGAGGGAATGTCCACCTCGGCCGCGATCCGTTTGACTCCCGTGAGGGAGAAGCCCTCGGTTGCCGTGGGTTCGGCGGCTTCGAGCGCGGCCGCCCGCCCGAGGAGGTCCTTGGCCTCGGTGTCGCTGTACCGCTTTGCCGGTGAGGCGGGTGCCGTCAAGGCGCGGACCAGCTCGTTCGGGCTGCCGGGCCGCCGGTCCGGATCGATGGCCATCGCCCGCACCAGCGCGCGTTCGACCGAGTCGGGCAGCGTAGCGAGGCGCGCGCGCTGCGCGGGCGAGGCGCGCAGGAACCGTCCCGCCGCCCACTCCTCGTGCGACAGCCAGCGCGAGGGCACGCCACCCACGAGCATCTCGTAGATCACACACGCCAGACTGTAGACGTCCGTCCGCTCGTCCACATCCTCCCCGCCCGCCGCCTGCTCGGGGCTCATGTACCCCGGGGTGCCGATGGCCACTCCGGTCTTGGTGAGTGGCTCGCCGCTGGCGCTGGAGACGGCCTTCGCGATCCCGAAGTCCGTCACCAGGGCGTGCCCCTCGGAGAGCAACACGTTCTCGGGCTTGACGTCGCGATGCACCACGCCCTGCCGGTGCGCGTAGCTCAACGCATCGGCCACGTGCTTCGCGATGGACAAGGCGTCGGACAGCGGCACCGTCCCTTCGCGGTTGAGCCTCGCCCGCAGCGACTCGCCCGCCACGAACGGCATGACGTAGTACAGCAGCCCGTCGGCGACGCCGGAGTCGTGCAGCGGGAGGATGTGGGGATGGCTCAGGTTCGCGGTGACGCGGATCTCGTGCAGGAACCGCTCCGCTCCCAGCACGGCGGCCAGGTCGGGACGGACGACCTTAATAGCCACCTTGCGGTAGTGCCGCTCGTCCGCCGCGAGGTACACGGTGGCCATGCCGCCGCGGCCCACGACTCGCTCGATGCGGTAGCGACCCGCGAGGGCGCGCTGGAGGCGTTCGAGCTCGGCGGTCATGGTGGGTGGGAAGTTACGTGTCCCGCAGGTACTGATGCACGTACATCACCGCCATCGATCCCTCGCCAACCGCCGACGCGACGCGCTTGACCGATCCCGCGCGCACATCGCCGGCCACGAACACCCCGGGCACACTGGTCTCCAGCATGCCGGGCACCCGCAGCGTCAGGGCACTGGTGGAGATTCGTCGGCTCATGCGCGCCGGCGCCTGTCCTCCGCCGGCGGGGGCGGACGCGGCGACCACCGCATCGACACCGGATAGCACGAACCCGTGCTCGTCCCGGGCAATGGCGTGGCCCAACCAATCGGTGCATGGCTCCGCGCCGATGAAGATGAACAACGCAGCGGCCTCGACCGTCTCCGAGCGTTCGCCTCCCTCGCGGGTCACCACGAGGTGCGTGAGCCGATCCGTGCCGAGGGCTTGCCGCACCTCGCTCCGCGTCCACACGCGGATGTTCGCGGTGCCCCCGATCTGGTCGATGAGATACTGCGACATGCTCGCCGCCAGCGACGGACCGCGCACCAGCATCGTGACGGTCTTCGCGAACCGCGCAAAGTACACCGCCGCCTGACCCGCCGAGTTGGCGCCGCCGACCAAGTAGACGTCCTGGTCCCGCACCGATTCGCCTTCGCCCATGGCCGCCCCGTAGTAGACGCCGGCGCCGGTCAAGGCGGCGACGCCGTCGGCCTCGAGTGCCCGGTACGACACGCCGGTCGCGATGAGCACCGCCCGACCGTTCAACGTCGTCCCGTCTTCCAGCGTGACCACGCGCGTCGGCCCCTCGACGTTCAGGCCAACCACCCGGCGCGTGGTCAGGATCTCGACGCCAAAGCGCCGCGCCTGCGTCACGGCACGGCGCGCCAGCTCGGCCCCGGAGATGCCGGTGGGGAATCCCAGATAGTTCTCGATGCGCGAGCTGGTCCCCGCCTGCCCGCCCGGCGCTTCCTCCTCCACGACGAGCGTCCGCAGCCCCTCGGACGCCCCGTAGACCGCCGCCGCCAAGCCGGCCGGTCCGGCGCCAACCACGAGCAGATCATACAGCGGCTGATCCGCGATGGTCTGAATGCCGATCTTGTCCGCGATGGCACGGGTCGACGGATTGGCGAGGGTCGTGCCATCGGGGAAGAACACCAGCGGCAACGCCGGCTCGGGTTCCTCGACCAGAGCCAGCAGTTCTTTCGCCTCGGGGTTCGCGACGATGTCCCGCCACACGTACGGAACGTGGTTTCTCGCCAGGAATTCCTTGACGCGATACGAGTCCGGCGTCCATTGGTGACCGACCACGCGGATGCCCTCGAAGATCGGGTGGTGCGCTACCTGCCAATCATCCAGCAAGTCCGAGATCACCGGATAGAGCTTGTCCTCCGGTGGGTCCCACGGTTTCAGCAGGTAATGATCCACCTGTACTTGATTGATGGCCGAGATGGCCGCGTCCGTGTCGGCGTACGCGGTGAGGAGCACGCGCCGGGCATCGGGGTAAAGGACGCCGGCGCGCTCGAGGAACTCGAGTCCCGTCATGCTCGGCATGCGCTGATCGACGAGGAATAGCGCCGGCACGGAACCGCGTCGCTTCCACTCGGCGAGCAACTCGAGGGCCGCGCTCCCGGAATCGGCCCGGGCGATGCGATACTCCGTCCCGTACTTGGCGCGCAGGTCCCGCTCGACGGCGCGCAGCACGTGCGGGTCGTCGTCGAGCGTCAGGATGATTGGCTTCGTCATTGACCCTCGGCAGTCGGCGGATGATCGTCTCCGGCGGATGTCGGCCCGTCCACGAGGAGGCTCACCGCGAACTCGGTCCGGCCCGCGTGGGAATCCACGGCAATGTCCCCGTGGTACAGGCGCACGAGCCTGCGCGTAATATCCAGGCCGAGTCCGGTCCCCTGCCCCGGCGGCTTGGTGGTGAAGAACGGATCGAAGATCCGCGGCAGGACATCGGCCGGAATGCCCGGTCCATCGTCGATCACGCGAACCACGACCCGATCCAGCTCCGCGCGCGCGCTGATGTCGACGCGTCCCGATTCGGGAATCGCGTCGAGCGCGTTGTCGATCAGGTTGAGCCACACCTGGTTCAGCTCGCTGCCGACCGCGTACACGCGGGGGAGATCGGGAGGGATATCGAGTGCGATGGCGCCGCCTTTGGCCCGGGCCTTCGCCGCCAAGACGCGGACGGTGTCCCGCAGCCCAGGCGTAACGTCCACCGGCTCCGGCCCGGTCTGCGTGTCCATGTACGTGAAGCGCTTGATGGCGGCCACCAGCTCGTGGATCCGGGTCGCGGCCTGCTCGATATCGACGGCCAGCGCGTGGGTCGTGCACCCGGTCGCAATCCAGCGGAGCGCGGCATCGAGCGTGTCCCCCGAGGTGGCCTGCGCCAAGGACTCGAGCGCGCCGAGCGTGACCTCGGTATTCGCGAGCGCCTCGGCATGCGTCCGATCGACGTCATGCCGCTCGAGCCAGTCCGCGACTTCGTCCTCGCGGTCCGCTTGCTGAATGGCAGACCGCACGGTCCCACCGGGCTGCGCCACACACGCGGAGCGCGCCTGCTCGATCGCGGCAAACAGCTCGTCCGTGACGCCGGCCGCGCCCAGCGCGCGGGCCGCGGTATCGGCTTCGACCAGCAACGTCAGGAGCTGTTTGGCGCCGCGCACCGTCGCGGACGCCGGGTTGTTGAGCTCGTGGGCCAGACCAGCCGCCAGCTTCCCGAGCGAGATCATCTTCTCGTCCTGCAGGTCGCTGGTATTGAAGCTGCGCGCGCGGTCGAGCATGCTGTGCACCGTGAGCGCGGTGAACACCGGGCAGCGGTGGACCATCTCCGGAAAGTGCCGCACGTGGATGGCCAGGAACTCGGAACGGACCTCGAGATAGTTGTCACCCGGCGGTCCGGTCATCCGCGAGTAAGGCAGCATCCCACTGACGTCGCCGGCACGCCAGTCGGTCACCCGCCGGGGTCCCGCACCCCGATCCACCTGAACGACCACATGCCCCGAGAGGATGATCCAGAGGTGCTCGATGCGGTCACCCTTCGGCGCGACCACGACGCCCGCGTCACGGGCCACGACGTGGCCGTGTGCCGCGAGCCACTCCAGCTCCGGACGGGGGATCTCTCGCAACTTGGGCAAGGCCGCCAGGCGGTCGACGAGCGCGGTGGTGTCAGTCATGGTCGGCAAAGATAGACGGGGCGACGCGCGCGGGCGAGCACGCGCTGGGTCTGCACCCCGTGTCCCCGCTGGGTCCTCACCCCTTTCCCCCTCTCCGTGCGGGAGAGGGGACGTGAGCGGGGGGAACGATTTGCTCCGGCGCGCGTTCGTTTGATACTATTCTCGTCGAGCGACCGCCTCATGTTCGCCGTATGCCCAGGAGATACTCGCCCGTGCGCTACCGCGTAGTCCTCGAGCAGGACGAGGACGGCATGTTCATCGCCGAAGCGCCATCGCTCCCGGGCTGCGTGAGCCAAGGGCCGACCCGCGCCGAGGCGCTCGCGAACATCCGTGAGGCCATCGCCGGCTACCTGGCCAGCCTGGAGCAACGCGGCGAAGCGGTACCCCCCGGCCCCGAAGAGGAATTCGTGGACGTGCCGTGAGTCGGCTGCCGGTACTCGGCGGCGGGGAGTTGGTCTGGATCCTCGGCCGATTCGGGTACGAGCGCGATCGACAGAGCGGCAGCCACATCATTCTCCGTCATCACCTCCCACCCCCACCATAGTCACGCATCTCTAGTGGGCTGATCCTCGCGCGGGCCGCCCGAAATCGGGCACGAGCCCGAGCCGTCCACCGATGTTCAGAAGTTCGCGGAGGTAGCCCACGGCGTCGTCCTTGCGCCCGAGGTGACCTTGCGGTGCTGCCGGGGATCATCGGCCAGGGGGCTGTGTTCGATAGGGCGCGGGGCGCGGATCGGCTCGCAGGCAGGGCCGGAACCGCCACCGCCCGGCGCGGGCCCGGATCCTGGCGCAGCGCCGCCATCGCTTCGCCTGGAGAGCAGCGGCCATACCCGCCGCGCGTGCGCTCCCTGGCCGTTGTCGGCAGCCTTATCCCAGGACGCCACGCAGCAGTCCCTGCACGTCCGCGATGGCGATCTCGTCGAACTGTGATCGGATCGCCGCCACGATGCCCGGGGCATCGACAATCGCGCGGGCCCGGGCAAAGCTCACACGCGCATCTGCGGCATGACCGGGCGCGGTCTGCGCCACGGCAAGGCCCGCCTGTGCGAGCCCTTGGATGTCCCAGGCCCCGAAAGCGTTCGCATCTCGGTCGATGACCTCTCGAACGAGTCGGAGAGCCTCTTCGAAGTCGCGTTCCGCCTGAGACGGACTGCCGGATCTGAGCGCGACCATTCCACGCCAGAGGCTCACGAAATGCGGTGGGTGAAACACGGGATGTGGCTCCAACGCCGCGTGTAGCATGTCGCGCGCGTCTCCCGGTTTCCCCTCTTTGAGCAGCACCATGGCGAGGCCGAACCGAGCCGTCGCTTCAAACTGCGGATTCCCCAGTTCGGCACCGAGGGTAACCGCACGATCGAATGCCTCCCGGGCTCCCGTGGTGTCGCCACGATCGAGGAGAATCTCACCCCGATAGCGCAGGCATCCGATCTGGACGATAGGATCGCCGATCTCTTCAGCCAGGTTGCGTGCGCGCTCCAGCAATGCCAGTCCGCGGTCCGCGTCGCCGACCGCATGCTCGATGAGGCCCAGGTTCCCAAGCTGGCGGGCCACGAGCGTTTGGTCGTTCAGTTCACGGGCCAGATTCATGGAGGTCTCGTAGCACTCCCGTGCCTCCGTCAAACGCCCGAGCTGTGCCTGGCACGTGCCGAAATTGCTGATCTGCGTGGCCTCGCCACGGGTATCGCCGATAGCACGTTGGATTTCCACCGCCTCCCGGTGGTACTCCATCGCCGTCGATATCCGACCAAGCTCGCTGTAGCACGTCCCCAGGTTTCCCAAGGAGGCCGCGCGTCCAGCCGGATCGTTTCGGGCCTCGGCCATCGTGATCGCCTTCGAGTAGCACGCAATCGCTCGGTCGTATTGGCCAAGCCGCCAGTACGCCGTTCCGAGATTCCCGATGGTCCACTGCGCGAGCTGCGGATCGTCGATGCGCTCCGCGATCTGTTCGTGGAGGTCCACCGCGAGGGTGTAGTGGCCCCAGCGGATGAGGTAGTCGAACCCGATGGCCGTCAGCACTTCGGCGGCACCATCGAAGTCCTCCGATGCTACGCGGTACTCGAATTCCGCGAGCGGAACGGACAGATCCTCCAGTGATTGCCATTCCTCCGCGGGTCTCCGGATCCGCCGGAAGTACTGGGCCGCGCGCTCGACGAGACGCTTGCTCGCTTGTTCCTCATCCGCGACGGCCGCATCGACGGACGTGCGCCCAGCGGTTGCGCCGAGCGCGCTCGGCGTGACGAAATACGCCCGATCGACGGGATGGAGGTAGTAGCCGCGCCGATCCTTGCGCACGAGATGCATGCCGACCAGACGGCTCAAGATCCACTGGGAGTCACCGATACCATCCGGCTCGACCAGGGCCGCCACGACCTCGGCGGCCGCCGGCCGACCGAGTACGGCCAGTGCGTGCATCACGCGTCTCTCGGCGGGCTCCAGCCGCTCCACGGCTTCTCCGACGTATGCCCGAACGACGTTATCCGGCAGGGAGTCGGGTCGGTCTCCGATGACGTCCTCGAGCGACGAGTCTCGGTCGGCGATCAGGGAGGCGTAGAGCGCCTCGAGCGCGCGTGGGTTTCCATTCGTGTACTCCGTTGCCCGCCGGAGCCGGTCGCTGTCCGCGGAGCCCATCCCGCAAACGTTGGCCGCGTCGAGCCGTCGCAGCACCTGCTCCCCACAGGCAGGGTCGAGTCCGCGGTCGAGATGGACGACCTGCTGGCGGCCCGGCTCGATCAGAATGAGTTCTCTCGGGGGAACGCGGGTCGTCGTGATGACCTTCAGAGCATGACTGGGCAACTCGAGCACCGCTCGCAGGACCGTGTCCAACTGCCGGTCGATGACGTATCCGCGGGGATCGATGACGTGCTCGAGGTTGTCGATCGAAAGAATGACCGCCTGGGAGGCATCGAGAACGCTCAAGAGCGTCTCCATGGTGGCCCGTATGCCTTGTGGTGAATCGTCGTACGCCAAGGGAATGTGCGATGCGGACGACGCCGACAGCGGTTTCGCCAGGTCCGCCATCATCCGGGGAACCGTGTCACGACGATTGCCGTACAGGTTCAGGTGAACGATCGCGCGAATGGCCGGCCATGGCTGGTCGCCGATGCGGCTCCCTTGCCCGACGGCCTCCAAGACTCGACAGACCACCGACGTCTTTCCGATACCCGCACGGCCCACCACCGTGAGCACGCGCTTGGACTGGTCGCGGAGGAAGCTGGAGATCTCGAGAGCCGCCTCGTCCCGGTTCATGTAATGGGTCGGCGTGACGCAAGGCGGCTGATTGATCACCTGGAGGATGGGCCCCGACGGCTGGGTGCTTGGTTGTGCGGCGCGGTCGACCGCGTCAAGCATCTCCTGCGCGGTCAAGAACCGATCGGCCGGGGTCCGATCCAGCGCTTTGGTGACCACGCGTTCGAGCGCCTCGGGAATCGCTGGTCGGAGGATTCGGAGGCTCGTGACCGACTCATGGAACTTGCGCGCCATGATCGCCTGGGCGGAGGGTCCGCTGAACGGCGGTTCGCCGGCCAACAGCTCGTAGAGCACGCAGCCGAGCGCATAGATGTCGCTGCGTGCGTCGACATCGCGCTCACCGGCCGCCTGCTCCGGGCTCATGTACGTCGGGGTGCCCATCGCCACGCCCGTCTCCGTGAGCCGGTCACCTCCCGCGGCGGTGACGGGCCGAGCGATGCCGAAGTCCGATACCACCGCGTGACCCGACTCGAGCAGGATGTTCTCCGGCTTGATGTCGCGGTGAACGATATCGTGACTGTGGGCGTAACTCAGCGCGTCGCCCACGTCCCGCACGATCTTGAGCGCATCCGCGATGGGCAGCTGCTTCTCCCGCTCCAACCGCTGCCGGAGGGATTCCCCTTCGACAAACGGCATCACGTAGTACAGCAGTCCGTCCGCGTCGCCCGAATCGAGCAGGGGCAGGATGTGCGGGTGATTGAGCCGGGCGGTGATCTGGATCTCACGAAGGAAACGTTCGCCACCAAGGACGGCCGCGAGCTCCGGCTTGAAGACCTTGATGGCGACCCGTCGCTCGTGTCGCAGATCCTCGGCGAGGTACACCGTGGCCATGCCCCCGCGCCCCAGCTCGCGCTGGATCGCGTAGCGGTCTTTCAGCGACTCGGCGAGGCGGTCCGGTGTCTCCGGCACGCGGAATCTCCCGCTGGGACGCGTCTACGATAGGGAATGGAGCGCGAATCGGCTAGCCGGCTCGGAGCGAGCGAGCAGCGATCGCCGCTCTTCCCACGACCGCGACCGCGCTGCAAGTTGCCGATCATGGGACTGCTCCGCTCGCTGTTCGGTGGCAGAGGTGCCGCGCGCGAGGACGCCGCCGCCGCGTCACTCGAGGCGGCACGCGGTGAATACGGCCGCGCGTTGGTGGCGCAGGTACCCCTGATTCCCGACACGCTGACCGTCCGGTTGTACGAGAATCATACGGAACTCGGCGGGGGAACCGTCGGCTGCCTCACGATGCTGAGCGCGGGCCTGACGGCGGTCGGGCAGCATGAGGTCCGCCTGACGCTCCGCACGGACCGGTTCGGAGACGACGACGTCCGCGAAGCCATGCAGTTCTTCCGCGTTCTGCGCTCCTTGGCGTTGGACGGCCGCACGGTCTCCGCGTACGGCATGACCGGCTTCCAGGAGGACCACTTTGGATTTCGCGCGGTCGTGTACGCGCTTGCCCGACCGCTGGAGGGCGTCACCACGCCGGCCGGCACCCTTGCCGCGATCGCCTTCAAGGCGGGCGAGGTTGCCGCGCTCCGGAGCGGTGGGGCCCTCCGATCGCTGGTCCGCCTCGGCCGGCTCTTCAGCCATTTCCCGTGGCCGGAAGTGTGCGACCGCACGCGTGCGGAGATCTGCGCCCCCACCGAGGGACAGCCAAGTGTGCTTCCCGGCGTGACCAGCGTCGCGACCCGCGAGAGCTGGGTGACGCTCCGGGATCACCGGGTCACGCTCTCCGTCCGGCGCTCGGCCGGATCCGCGCTCGCGGAACAGATTGCGACGATCGCCGTCGACCGGCCGTTCGCGCTGCTCCCTGGTCTCGATCACGCGGTGCGTACGTGCCTGGTGTGGTGCCCCGGGGAACGGGTCGGGCAAGCCATTACCGTGCAGGCCGCCCTCGCCCCGGGCAACCAGATCTCGCTGCCGATGGGGGCCACCGCGACCGGGGGCTGCCACTGTCTGTTCGTACCGGGCCAGAGCGAGACCGGGGCCATCGTGGCGGAAGACGGCTTCGCGGTGTTCCTCAGCGACCTCGACGCTCGCGCCTTGCGTCACGCGCTGGCGCGTGGCGAACCGCTCGAGATTCGTGGGACGGGAGAGCGGTACCCGTTCTCGCTCGCGTGGCGGGACGACGCGTACGTCAACCCGATAGACGGCCTCACCTACGTCACTGACTGGTACGTGGTGAAGCCCGACGGGCCGGAGCGAGCGCGGGGGCGGCTCCACACGACAAACCGGCTGCTGACCGCTGACATCGAAGTGGGTGCGCGAACCACGGCGGACAAAGCGGGGAGCTTCATCAGGGCCGCCGAGGACCGCATCGCGGCCGCGCTCGACGCCTTCCCCGGGGCCTGCGACCTCGTCGTGCAGTTCGACTGCGGACCCGAGTCGCACGAGGTTCGGATCGCACATCGCGGAGGCGTCCCGGTTTCCGTGCTGAACCAAATGCAAGCGGAGCTCAGCTGGGCCCCCACGCTGGCGCCCGTGGGCGGGCCGGTGTCGTTCCAGCTCGAGATCCACGTGGACGCCACGAGCTGAGCGCCCGTCGTCCGGGGCGGCGGGTGGACCGAGGCTCCGCGGCCTTCAGGCGCCCGGCAACACGCGTCACTCAATCACTCGGCCGCCCGAAGGCGTCGCCCGCGCGAGCCAAGCGTTCCGAGCGATACCGCCTCGTGGTCCAGAGCTCGTCGCTCCAGAATTCCTCGACCACCAGCGCATCGCCCGTCCCCTGGATCGCCCAATGGTACCGGGGCCCGCTCGGGTCGCGGCCAATCCAGACGCAGCGACCGCGAATCTCGTTCAATGCATACGCGCTATAGTAGGCCAGCGCGTTCTCGGCCGACGGCGTTGGGATACCTCCCGGAACGAACCGGTGAAACTCCGCAATGAAGCGCTCCGCCTGCCGAACGAGCTCCGGACTCACCCGCCATTCGGAGACCGGGCTGTAGGAAGGCAGCGCCCCGAGCACCATCTCCGCTTCCAAGACCACGGACTCCCGCAGCGCCGTCAGCACGACGGCATCGCGGATTCGGGCTGCCAAGCCCACGAGCGAGTAGTCGTCCCACCCCAGCGCCGCGTGGTACGCGGCGTCCACCAGGCGTTCGACGGTCCAATTGGGACGTGTGTCGATCAGGGCCTGGCTCAGCGCATCCCGCCCGACCGGGAGGAGCTTCTCGCGCACCGTTCTCCCGAACATCGGGGAGGACATCACCTCCAGCAGACAGCGGAATTCCCCCATCGCCTGGACGTCCCGCTCGCGCTCCAGGGGTTGCTCCTGCAGCGCGCGTACCAGCTGGAAGTACTCGGTGAGGGCGGGGTTGTCGGCGTAGTAGCCCTCGACCGGGCCCGTGGCCGGCGAGACATCGAGCGCCCCGGCGACCCTTCGCGCCAACGGAAGCAGCTCGTGCGCTTCGAATTGCTTCATCCCCTCACGGTAGTGATAATCGAGGGCGAGCAGGAAGACACGATCGTCCACGACGAACACGCGCGGAGGAAGATCCGCGAACATTCGCGGCGCGGGAGCCGGTGGGTCGGGTGCGAAGAGGCGTCGCAGGAATCCGGACATGGTCAGGTCATCGGCTGGGGCTGCGCTACGATAGGGCGCGGGGCGCGGATCGGCCAGATGGGCGACCCAACGGGAGTCGCGCAGAGGCGCCGGGTTTCCCGGGACCCTCTTACGGCCCCCCACCCCCAGCCACATCTTGTCGAGCCAGCCCGAGTCCCTGCGAGACGGAGTCGGGCATGAGGGAGGCCACCATGCGGGAACCGCCGAAGCGCGTCTGGACGAGATGCCGAAGAACAAGCTGATTCCCATCAACGACCTCGTGCAACTGATCACCGACGCCGGCGTCACGCACCAGCGCGGGATCTACGAGACGTCGCTCTCGAAGCTCACGATCCAGGGTGGGGACCCGCTCGCGGATCTCTCCACCGCCTACGAGATCGCCGCGTCGCTCGGGATCCCCGACGAGCGGATGGACGAGGTCATCGCCAACCGGTATCCGTCCGTGGAGGCCCAGTTACAGGCACTCGAAACGCACGGCGCCGTGGCGACCACCAAGGCCGTGGCCAAGACGTATCAGATCGAGATCGAGAACGCGCTCCGGGGCGCGCTCCCCGGGAGCACGTTTCGGACGACGCTGGAGCACCTCACCCGGAAGTTCGATCAGCCGTACATGAAGGTGAAATGGTACCGGGACTACAGCGTGGGCGTTTCGGTCATCACCGAGCGGGAAGTCGCGACCCCCATCGCGCGCTCGTGGCGGAACTTCTGGGGGTTGCGTGGCCCCCTCGAGCGTCGGGAGGTCGCACCGGAGAGCACCCTGCTCGCGCGGATCGACGTCGGCAACGAGTACGCGCGCACCTCCGGCGTTTACACCGGTCCCCGCCGGCCCGAGCACCCGGCCTGGCATCGCACCGACCGGCTGTACGTCCACATCACCGTGTGCAGCGGGGTCTTCATCAAGCTCTGTAGCGGCACGCTCGACCGTCTCCGCGCGCGCTTCGAGCGGCACAACGGCATCGCCGGCCACGAGGTGGAATACGACTACGTGGTAGAGTAGGCCTCGCGATGCTCGGGTGCGGCGAGTCCCGCGCGAGCTACCGTCACCGCCGCAGCCACCTCATGCTCCGCGCCTCGCACGCCACCGTCGCGTACGATCGCTCATCTCCGGGTCACCTGATGGAACATCTGAAGGAGTTGTTCCACCAGGTACTCCACGTCGCGGGTGAGCGAGGACGAGTCCCGCACATGCCGCTGCTTCCCGGCGGATTCCACGAAGGTCCGCCCGGACACGTTGATCCGCAGCACCCGGCCGCCGGCGCCCTCGGTGGAATAGGTGAAATCCACCGTGAGCACGTCGGCGGTATCGGCCCACACATGCGTCCAGTGGTGAACCGTCAACCGATACTGACTGGGCCGACGGGGGCCGGCCTCCGGAACGTAGCCCATCTGGAACAGCAGCACGCGGTAGCGGTTCAGCTGCCAGCCGCAGACCCCTTGCGGATTCTCGGCGCGATACGGCTCGCCGGTGGTGTCACAGGGAAAGAGGGGACCCGTTCTCGCCACATACGGACCCGCACACCCGGCAACGAGGGCGGCGAGCGCAACGGCAAAGCAAGAAAGGTGTCGGCGCACCGGTTCTCCTCGGCGGGGCCGAGGGAGGTTCCCATCGGCAAGGAACGGTGTCAAGGACGGCCCGGCCACGGCTCCTCATCCCTGTCCCCTCTCCGCCTACGCGGAGAGGGGGACGTGAAGTGGGTCGACGTTCCCCCCCCTCCCGAAGGGAGAGGGGGACAGGGGGTGAGGACAAGCTGTTCAGAATTGCGGACGCCACACCCAACCCCACCACCGTCAAGCAACGAAGAATCGCAGTCGGCGCAACGCCTTACGCAGCGCTCGCGCTGTGGGCACTGCCCTTGCTTTTCTCACAGACAGCGGGTGTGTTTCTGGTGGAGGTGGATCATGCAAAGCACGACTGCGTTGGGTAACGCGGAACGTACGGACATGCCTCGCGACGCGACGCGACGCGACGCGCGCCAACGGTGTTCATCACCGCGGTGCCGGAGCTGATGGGTCGCGCGACGCGTCAGCCGCGGAACGATGGGGTTCGACGGCTGGCGCTCGCCCTCCTCGCGATCGGGCTCCTCACGGTCGCCGGCTGCTCGTCCAAGATCTTGATGCCACCACGGATCGATCTGGCCCCGCAGCATCGCATCGGCTTGGTGACGTTCACCATCGAGAACGCCAAAGGCTCGCTCAACCAGCTGGCCACGGAGCGGTTCATGACCCACGTGCTCGGCGGCCAGCCGGGGATCGAGGTGCTCGAACTGGGCGACGCGGACAAGCTGCTGGCGGAGGTTGGGGAATCGGAGCTGGGCCTGCGGGCCGCGCAGAAGATCGGCGAGAAGTATGGTACGCCTGCCGTCTTCTTCGGCCACCTGATCGTGTCGGACGTGAAGCCGCGTGGCGTGTTGCGCGGGCTTGACCTCCCGCGCATCGAGGCCAACGTCACCGTCGAGATCCGGGCGCGGCTGCTCGCCACCGAATCAGGCGGGACCCTCTGGAGCAACTCGGCGCGCGAGACGGAAACGGTCGGCCAGGTCGCGATGACGGGGGGCGTGCCGTACTTCTCGGCCGAGGATCCCAATGACGCGTACGGGCGGCTCGTAGATGACCTCGTCTATGCCGTGACCGCGGACTTCCGGCCGTACTGGGTGAGGAAGTAGTCCGCCGGGGACGAAACGGCGCCCCGCGCGTGGAATTGCCTACCACGCCCTGCCGAGCCTACCTTATGCTCTCGACCGGCATCGCAAGGAGCGTCCGTGCCGGTCACGGCCAAGCTGTCCCGCAAGTTCTATGAGGTATTCGGCGACGAGATCGCCAATGAGCTCGTGAACTGGTTCAATGCCGTGGATGCCACGTACCGCAGCGATCTGCGCGAGCTGAACGAGCTGAACTTCGCCCGGTTCGACGCCAAGGTGGAGCAGCGTTTCGCCGAGGCCGACGCGAAGCTGGAGCAGCGCTTCGCCGGGTTCGAGGCAAAATGGGAGCGCCGGTTCTTGCGGCTCGAGACGAACGTGGAGCAGCGCTTCGTCGCGCTCGACGCGCAATGGGAGCAGCGGTTCACGGAACTCGGCGCGCAATGGGAGCAGCGGTTCACGGACCTCGGCGCGCAATGGGAGCAGCGGTTCACGGAACTCGGCGCGCGATGGGAGCAGCGGTTCGCGGAACTCGGTGCCACGCTAGAGCAGCGCTTCACCAAGACCGATGGCAAGTGGGAGCGACGGTTCACGCAGCTCGAGGCCAAGATGGACAGCGGTTTCGCCGAGCAGCGCGCCGGACTGCTCCGCTGGATGTTCGTCTACTGGGGTGGGAGCGTCGTGACCACGGTGGGTCTGGTGCTCCTGGTACTCGGCGCCGTTCGGTAGCAGCTCGTTCAAACGGCGTCATCCTTACCCGCTGTCCCCTTTCCTTCGGGAGAAGGATCGTGTCGTTTTACACGCCGTTTGAGTACCCTTTGCTCATGATCCGTCGCACGTTGGCTGCCACCGCGGTCGCCCTTGGCGCATTCGCCGCCGGCTGTGCCACTCTCCAGCAGATCACGGCGCTGCGGCAGGTGGACTTCGCCATCGACCGCGTCTCGGAGGTGCGGCTCGCCGGAATCGACTTGACCGGCCAGCGCTCCTATGGGGATCTGAGCCTCGCGGAGGCCGCGACCCTGGTCGCCGCCCTCTCCCGTCGCGACGTTTCGCTCGCGTTCAACCTCCACCTCAGCGCCGTGAACCCGGCCGACAACCGGGTGAGCGCTCGGCTGATCCGCATGCGCTGGACCATGCTGCTGGAGGATCGCGAGACCGTCTCGGGCACGGTCGAGCGCGAGGTCGTGTTTCCGCCGGGCGAGCCGCAGGACCTCCCGATCGCCATCGAGCTGAACGTGGCGGAGTTCTTCGAACGCAACGCCCGGGATCTGTTCGAGCTGGCGCTCAACCTGGCCGGTCAGGGCGGCGCGCCCAAGAACGTCACGCTCCGGGCCGTCCCCACGATCCAAACCGCGCTGGGACCCATTCAGTACCCCCAGCCGATTACCATCGTGAGTCGCGAGATCGGTCGGTAGTCGACGCTCCGCCGGATCGCGGTCGCGCGGCGACGGAGCCCGCATGCCGGTCACGGCTCACCTTCACGGCAGCGGCACATGATCAAGCGCATCTGGCGCGGCCGGACGACCCCCGCGAACGCGGACCGCTACGAGCACCTGCTGCGCGGGGAGATCTTCGAGGGGATCGCCTCGAAGGAGATTCCCGGATACCGCGGCATCGAGCTGCTGCGGCACGAGGGCGACGACGAGGTCGAGTTCGTCACGATGATGACGTTCGATTCTCTGGATGCGGTGCGCGCCTTCGCGGGTGACGACTTCGAGATGGCCTACGTGCCCGCCGCCGCTCGCGCGGTACGACGAGCGTTCACGGCACTACGAGTGCCGAGCGCTCGTCGAGTATGGCGACCCCCCGGGGTGAGGCCGGGAAGGCCGAGCGACGGCGTCCGCCGTCGTCACTCCAGGCGGCGTGTCGCTAGTTCACTGCCCCGCTATCCGCAACGACCTTGATGAAGGCCGTGTCGACCATCTCTGGTTGCGCGCGCGACGTGGCGGTGACGAGTTGGTCGCCCGGCACCGAATCCGCCTGGTAGGTGCCGTCGGCCGCGATCGTGCCACCCGTCGCTTGCCAGTCCACCGGGATCGGCAGGCTGTCGCCGGTCGGCAACATGGCATAGGGGGTGAGGGTAACCTGCTCTCCTGGGGCCAGCGCGACGAGCTGAGGCTGAATGACGATCGCCACCGCGTCGAGCTCCGCGATCACCGGCGCCGCGGACTGCCTGCCGCTGCAGGCGGTGAGGGCGGCGACCACCGCGACCTGGCTGATGGCGAGTCGCTTCGAGAGCTTGTGCTTGAACGGCATGCGGAACCTCCCGGCAATGGCGGTCCCGCTGGTCCAAACGAACAACGGGCCGCATCGATCCATGGCGAATCGCTGGCGGCCCGGCGAGCGTGGCGGACGATGGTCCGCGGTAGCCCCGTGACTCTGCGTCACCGCCTTTCGGCGGCTTTGCTCTGAGCAGCGCCCTTCCCTGTGCGGAAGGGACCTCAGAAACCCATCTCCAGCCTACGGTGGGCGCTCGGGGGATGCTGTGACCTACGGCACGACCGCGGGGTGTTCACCCCCCCGCCCGTACGTCCCCCCTCTCCCGAAGGGAGAGGGGGGACAGAGGGTGAGGACTCAGCTCCCGCCGCGCAACTCCTCGACGCCCCACAGCTTGTTGATGCTCTCCCAAGTAACCACCCGCGGCTTGCGGAACCTACGCCGGACGGAATCCAAGGCCGCGCCGCGCACCTCGACCTCGCTGACGCTCGCCGGCCCCAGTCCCACCCGGTGGGCCCAGACGAACGTGGGGACCTCGAGTGGCCGGATGCCCATCGCGTCCGCCGCCACGAGATCGGTGGCCAGGGGATTCGTTCCCGCCACGATCAGGTTCATCGGCACGAGACCGCCGCCGGTCGGGCCGTCGCCCTCCATCGCCGTCGACCCGTCCACGACAGTCAAGCCGAGCTTGTTGGCGCGGACCATATCGATCGTCTCGAACGCGACGCCCGGTGACCGGTGCTGGGCCGCCTGGTCGTGCAGCCACGAGCGCACCGAGTAATAGACCGTGCCGGGGTAGAGACCGATCAGGTTCTTCATGCCGAGCGTCACGGTCGCCAGCGTGTGGGTCTTCATCATCGGGACGGAGCACAGCAGATCGATGTCCGTCAGCGCGTGGTGTAGCGTGATCCGGTCGGACACGAATCCATTCGGTACGGCCACCTCCGCCATCTCGCCCGAGTGGAGGTTGATCAGCGGGACGTGCAGGGAGCCGGCGAGCTCGCCGTAGCCCAGCGTGTCGAACACGTAGCGCTGCATGCGGTCGAGGATTTCGCGATCCCGCGTCCGGTACGTGACCCCACCACGAACGTTGAAGCCGTTGCCGGCCGCCGACCCTTCGCCGATGGACACCTCTTTGCCCGCGCGCAGCATGAGCCGCGCGAGCGCCTTCACCACACCCGGCTTGGTCGTGAACGCCGCGCCCTCGGCCACGAGGTTCGGCTTCAGCATGATCCGGTCCTTGCCCTTCGCCACCGTCTCGATTCCTCCGAGGAGGTCGATGGCCTCCTCGACGGCGAGACTCACCCGGCCGTCACGGATCCGGACGACACTGACGACGGGCTTCGTGGACGCGGGACGATTACCGGACCAGAGTGGGAATCGCCCCGCGGCGCTCCCCAACACCACACCGGACGTCGCTGTGAGGAAGTCTCTGCGTGACGGGTGGTTCATGGGATGCTCCGGGTGCGGCGGACCGGCGGGCAGCGTGACAGCGTGCAGCGTGCAGCGTGCAGCCCCTTCACGGTCGTGTTCGCAGCATGGGTCCGTGTGAGAGGGCGCGCAAGGTCGACGATGACATCATACCCGTCACGAACGGTCGGCTATCCACCGTGACGCCAGGCCATCCCACCCCGGGGAATGGCCGCCGCGACCGCTCCGCATTTGCGGAGGGGGGGTGGTGGGTGAGGGACCGGCGCGTGACACCTGGGCCATCCCACTTCCGTAGGTAATCCGAGGCGTGGACGCCGCTTTGGGAGGGGTGCATGGTCGGTTTGCTCGCGATCATCGGTTTGGTGCTGGGCCCCGGAGGCCCGCAGTCCGCACACCAGTTGGATAGCGCACGCGCCGCGCGCCCAACGGCGCGGGCGGTCCTGGCCGTTCAGGCCCCCGTCATCGACGGACGCGACCAGGACCCGATCTGGCGGCTCACCCAGGTCATCACGGACTTCCAGGAATGGGAGCCGACCGAGGGCAAGCCGGCCCGGTTCCCCACCGAGGCGCGCGTCGCCTACGACCGCGCCAACCTGTACGTCTTCGTCCGTTGCTTCGATCCCCATCCCGACAGCATCATTCGGCTTATCGGGCGCCGCGACGATTTTCCGCAGTCCGACCGCGTCGCCTTGCTGATCGACTCGTACCACGACCGCCGCTCGGGGTTCGAATTCGGCGTGACCGCCGCGGGTGGGCGTTACGACGCCGCGATCTACAACGACGGCGACGAGGACGGGGCGTGGGACGCGGTGTGGGACGTGGCCACCCGCATCGACTCGTTGGGCTGGACGGCGGAGTTCCGCATCCCGCTGTCGCAGATGCGGTACGGCCCCGAGCGCGAGCACACGTTCGGCTTCGCCATTAATCGGGACCTCTATCGCTACAACGAGCGGATCGCCTGGCCCCTGTTCCGCCAGTCGGCGGCCGGCCTGGTCTCGCAGTTCGCCGAGATCACCGGGTTCGACGACCTGGAGGCGCCCCGGCGGCTGGAGGCCGCGCCGTATGTCGTCACCAAGAACCGCTCGCGCGTCGAGGGCGACCACTTCGGACGCGATCAGGATTTCTCCGTCGGCGCCGACCTCAAGTACCGCGTGGCGTCCAACCTGACACTGGACGCCACCATCAACCCGGACTTCGGCCAGGTGGAGGCGGATCCCGGCGTGCTGAACCTGACGGCCTACGAGACGTTCTTCCCGGAGCGGCGCCCGTTCTTCGTGGCCGGCCGGGGCGTGTTCCAGATGTCCGTGAACTGCAACGCCGTGAACTGCGGCGGCGAGGGCCTGTTCTACAGCCGCCGCATCGGGCGCGCGCCGACGCTCGCGGGCGTGTACGGGGACACGACATCGCCGGCCTTCACGACGATCTACGGCGCCGCCAAGCTCACCGGCCGCCTGCCGGGAGGCTTGCGGCTCGGCGCGCTCGACGCCGTCACGAAGAAGATGACCGGCGTGGACGGCCAAACCATCGAGCCGGCCGCGAACTACACGGTGGTCCGGCTCGACCAGGACTACCGCGCCGGCGACGGCACCGTCGGCGCCATGGTCACCGCGGTGAACCGGGGCCTGGACGCGTGGAGCACGCCGTACCTGCCGAACAACTCGTACGCGGGGGCGCTGAGCCTGCGGCATCGCTTCTTGAACCGGACCTACCAGATCTCGGCGCTCCTGTCCGGGAGCCGGGTGGAGGGCAGTGCGCCGGTGATTAGCGCCCTCCAGCGCAGCTCCGTGCACTATTACCAGCGACCGGACGCCGGCCTGCCATACGACACCACGCGCACCGTGCTCACCGGCGACGCCGAGGAGGTGAAGCTCGGCAAGGTGGCGGGCCAACACACGCGGTTCGAGTCGTCGTGGCAGCGGCGCTCGCCCGGGTTCGAGATCAACGATCTCGGCTACCTCCAGCGCGCGGGTCAGCACACCTGGGCCACCTGGATCGGGTTCTTCGACCGGCGCGTGCGCCCGCTCTATCAGAGCTTCCAGTGGAACTGGAACTGGTGGCAGGAGTGGACCACGGAAGGCCTGCCCATGGAGCGGGCGGCCAACACGAACCTGCACCTCACGCTGCGCAACAACTGGGGCATTCACGCCGGCGGGACCGTGGGCCAGCTCGGCGCCACCTACGACGACCGCTCGGCACGCGGTGGGCCCGCGGTGCGGCAGGACGCCTACGTCTCGCCGTGGCTCTTCATCAACGGCGACGACCGGCGCCGCGTGGTGCCCAACCTGTCGGTCAACTACTTCCGCGGCGGGGCCGGGCACGGGCGCTCCGTGAGCGTGAGTCCCGGGCTCGACCTCAAGGCGTCGAGCCGGTTCACGGCGTCGCTGTCGCTCGATTGGTCGAAGAACGACAACGGGTACCAGTGGTACGGTAACGCCCGCGACTCCCTGGGCGTGATCCACTACGGCTTCGCCCACCTCGACCAGACGACCGAGGCCGTCACCGCGCGGCTCAACTACACGGTCTCGCCGACGATGACGCTCCAGGCCTACGCGCAGCCGTTCGTCTCGAAGGGCACGTACAGCGATCTGCGCGAGCTGTCGGACACGCCGCGCGCCGCGCGATACGACGACCGCTACCAGCCGTACTTCGACCCCGCGAGGGCGGCCGATCCCGGCGGATTCAACTACAAGCAGTTCCGCTCGAGCGTGGTGTTCCGGTGGGAGTATCTCCCCGGCTCGATCCTGTTCGTGGTGTGGACGCAGGGACGCCAAGGCCTCACCGGCCAGGAGGGCACCCGCGGCTTCGCCGGCGACTTCAGCGACATCTTCGACCTGCGCGCGGACGACACGTTCCTTGTGAAGATGTCGTATTGGCTAAATAGATAGGCGGCTAGGCGGTCAGGCGGTTCGGCGGCTAGCAGTAGCCCCGGGGGAGAGTCCTTCCCTCGGGGCAGTTTCTAGCCGGCTAGCCGCCTAGCCACCTTTCTATCTCCTCCAGCTCACCGTCGTCAAATCGCGTATTCTCGATCGCCGCCACACAATCCTCGATTTGCGAGACTCGGCTCGCTCCGATCAGGGCCGACGTTACCGTTGCGTGCCGCAGCACCCATGCTATGGCCATCTGGGCCAGGGACTGGCCGCGCGCTTGCGCGAGATCGTTGAGTGCCCGCACGCGCGCGACCACGTCGTCCGTCACCGCGCCGCGCTCGAGATAGGTGGTCGGCCTGGCCGCGCGCGAATCGTCCGGGACGCCGCGCAGATACCGGTCGGTGAGCAACCCTTGCGCGAGCGGTGAGAACGCGATGCAGCCGATCCCTTCGTCCGCGAGGACCTCGAGCAGGCCCTGCTCCACGGACCGATTGAACATGCTGTAGCGCGGCTGGTGGATCAGGCACGGGGTCCCCAAGTCCCGCAGCGTTTGGGCCGCGCGACGCGTCGCCTCGGGGGAATACTGCGAGATGCCCACGTGGAGCGCCTTCCCCTGGCGCACGGCGGCGTCGAGCGCGCCCATCGTCTCCTCGAGCGGTGTGTCCGGGTCGGGGCGGTGGTGGTAGAAGATGTCCACGTACTCGAGACCGAGGCGACGCAAGCTCTGGTCGAGGGAGGCGAGCAGGTACTTTCGCGAGCCCCAGTCCCCGTACGGCCCCGGCCACATGTCCCATCCGGCCTTGGACGAGATGATCAACTCGTCCCGATACGTCCCAAGGCCCTCTTTGAGGATGCGGCCGAACGTCTCCTCGGCGGATCCGTAAGGGGGACCGTAGTTGTTCGCCAGATCGAAGTGCGTGATGCCGAGGTCGAACGCGCGGTGGGCCATGGCGCGCGCGTTCGCGTAGTCATCCACGCCGCCGAAGTTGTGCCACAGGCCGAGCGAGACGGCCGGCAGCTTGAGCCCGCTGCGGCCGCAGCGGTTGTACGCCATGGCGTCGTAGCGGTGCGGCGACGGTTGATAGGACAGGGGCGCCTCCGTGTAAGGCGGTTAGGTGGTTAGGCGCTACAACACTGGGTACATCGGTTGTACGCCTAACCACCTAACCGCTTACTCACCGTTCCAGCTTGAACCCCTCAACCACCGCCGGCCGATGGTCCGCCGTGGCCACGCGCCATCCGGTGGCGTACATCCACTGCGTCATGCGCGTGAGCTTGGGATAGTCGATCTGGTCCGGGCCGTCGCGCGGCGTGTGGTAGTCGGGATGCAACAGCGTGCTGAAGAAGATGGACGGCACGCCGACGCGCGCGTAGGACGCGTGATCGCTGCGGAAGTACCAGCCCTCCGGATGGCTCGGGCGGTCCCACAGGGTATCCACGGTGAAATGCGTCAGGTCGTCGTTGGCCTCGAGGGCCCACGCCACCAGCTCGGGCGAGTTCACGTGCGGCGGCTGGACGCCGAGCAGCGCCGCCTGGCCGGGCGCGTTGCGGCCGATCATGTCGCCATTCAGCACGGCCACGATGGAATCCAGTGGGACGGTGGGATGCGCCGCGAACCAGCGGGATCCGAGCAGCCCCTTCTCCTCGGCGCCGTGCCACACGAACAGCGCCGAGCGCCGCCCCGGCCGCTGGACGAACGCGCGCCCGATCGCGAGCAGGGCGACATCCACGCTGCCGTTGTCGTCCGCGCCATTCCAGATCGAGTCTCCGTCCACTGGGACGATGATGCCGTCGTGGTCCGTGTGCCCGCTGAACAGTACGTATTCGCCGCGGAGGTCGCGTCCGGGGGCGCGCGCCACGACGTTGACCGAGGGATACGTGAACCGCTCCGCGCGGATGTGCGCCGTGAAGCGCCGGCCGCCGGCGGCGCGCAGGCGATCGCGGTAGCGCCGGCTCACCCACAGGATGGGAGGGCCGTCCGGCGCGTCGGGAGGTTCGAGGGTGTACTGCCCGCGGGCAAAGCTCCGCATGCCCACGAAGCCGATCTGTTGCTCCGCCACCGAATCCGCCACCAGCACGATGGCGGCGGGCCGCATGGCCGTGAGCGCGCGCGCCCGCGCGCGGATGGCGCCCAGCGTGTAGCGATACCCCCAGAGACTCACGGAATCGTCCGGCACCGTGGGTGGCGGTAGCAGGTCCGCCACCAGCACCGCACCCGCGGCGCTGCCCGCGGCGCCGGGCGCGGCACTCCCAATCCACCGCACCGGCGCCGACACGTCGGCGTCCACGGGCTGGACCACGAACACGCCGTCGAGATACGGCAGCGGCGCGCCGCCCAGGCTGAAGGTGCTGGTGGCGGAGACGCGCGTGCGCTGGATGGGCCAGAACTGGAAGAACGTGCCGTCATCGCCGGCGGGCTCGAGCCCGGCGGCGGCGGCGCGCTGGGCGAGCCACGCGGCCGCGCGCAGCTCGTCGCGCGTGCCGGCCTCTCGGCCACGCATGGTGTCGGCGGCCAGGGTCATCAGATCCGCGCGCAGGTCGGCTTCGTGGATGGCTTCCACCGCCGGCGGGGCTTCCTGGACGGAGCAGGCGGACGCGGCGAGCAGCAAGGTGACAACGGCAAGTGCGCGGCGCATCGGGACTCCCGGCGAGAGTGAAGAACGCGGCGTGCAGCGTGCAGCGTGCAGCGTGCTGAGTATAGCGTGCAACGTGCAACGTGCAACGCGCGTCGGTGTTCGCGCTTCAATACCTAAGCCTGGGGGGCGAGGCGGGCTCATGTCTTGAAACCGAGCGCCGCCGCGACCGCCTTCTGGCGCTGGTCGAGCGTCAGGAACCGGATGGCGGTTGGCTCCTCCGTGAGGTAGAGGGCGGTCGCCAGGTGCCAGCAATCGGCGCCACGCACGTAGCCGGCCTCCAGGACTCGCGCGATCTCGGGGTGGAGCGGGCGATCGGGCACGACCCAGGAGATCGCGTCCAGCCACTCGGGCTCGAGTGGGACGCCCTCGCGCTGAAACGCGCTCCGCAACTCCGCCTCGAGCAGGTTGGACGCGGCGAGCATGTCGAAGCCCGCGAGCCGGCGCGCCAGCGCGGTGGCGCCGCGTTGGCCGAACGCGATCGCCACGAGGCACGACGTGTCGACGTACGCGAGCTTCACGCGTCGCGATCGTCGAGGAAGCGTTCGAGCGCGCCGGGCTTCCGCGCCACCGGCTCGAGCGCGGCGCCGGGGCGCGCGGCGGGCGTGACAATCCCGCGATCCACCAGTCGCTCCACGCGGGCCGCGAGGTCGGCTCCGCCTGGCTCGATGGGCCGGATCTCGGCGACCGGCTCGCCGTGGACTGTGACGACCACCCGCCGTCCCTCCCGCACCCGGCGGATGATGGCCGAGAGTTTGGCCTTGGCTTCGTACAGGGAGTAGGTATCGCGCCGTTCCGTCATAGGCCGATGATAGTCAGACTAGTCAGATTAGGCAAATCCCTCGCCCTGGTGGTATCGACGTGGTGCCGGAACCGTTGGGGTCGGCCCACAGCTACAATGTCTTGGTGACACCCGTGGGCTCTGCCGTTGACAGGCCCGTTCACCGCGCGCAATGTCGTGGGCCGCACAGATCCGGCCCCACTCGGGGTGGCTGACATCATCACCACCGGAGGATCCGATGGCACTCGACACGAGGCTCATCTCGGTCACGATCGTCTACTGCAAAAACAACACGCAGTGGAAGAAGGAGATCGATTTGGACAAGGCGGGTGGATTGTGGTGGAACAACGGAGGCGCCGCGAACACGGGGAACGATCACGTGCCCGGGAAGAAGACGAAGCTGCCCGACCCCTGCAAGATGGAGTTGGCCGGCGACGGCTCGGCGTGCTGGTGGGACAACCGTACGAACTCGTGGGTATGTCCCGACGGTCTCGGCGGTTGACCGGGCTCGTGACCGGCGGCCCGCGCGTATCCGCCTAGTGGCCGGGCCCGGATCCGAGCAACTCCGCGAACCGTGGCTGCGCGCGGAGCGGCCGCAGCTCCCGGGCCCATCTGATCATCTCGCGGTCGGCGGGGTGCGCGGCCACATACGCGGCAACGAGGTCGAGGGCGCGGACGGAGTCGCCGAGCAGGGCCAGCACGCCCGCGG
>Ga0307424_1000194_pt1 | contig 31273 bp, 28 predicted proteins | sample SalMarWE160320MG_FD_202157 | JGI IMG/M metagenome (GOLD analysis project Ga0307424, IMG submission 202157) | Salt marsh sediment microbial communities from the Plum Island Ecosystem LTER, Massachusetts, United States - WE1603-20 | ecosystem: Environmental > Aquatic > Marine > Intertidal zone >... | reverse complement strand
GACGCGCTGGAAGGTGGTGGGATAGCGCGACCCCTGGTTACCTTGGGCGGGCGCTGGCGTAGCTCAACTGGTAGAGCAGCTGCCTTGTAAGCAGCAGGTTATGGGTTCGAGTCCCGTCGCCAGCTCTCGGTAAGTCTAATCTCCATAACGAATTACCGCCGGCGATTCAGAACGCGGCATGGCGCGCTGTGCGCCACTTGTGCGCCGCCCTGTTGCTGCGCGTTCATCCGGGGCGGGATGGGGAAGGGCCTCTCGATGCGATTCGTACACACCATAGTCCGCGAAGTCGTTGGCCTCCCGAGTGGAGCCGAAGGCGACGTCGTGCTGGTTGACGACGCTGATCGGGGAATCTTGGCGACGGTCACCAGCAACCCCCCGGCTCATTGCGAAATGTGACCGCTTGCACAAAGCGGTCTGGCGTGCTCCGCTCTGCGCGTGTAGCCTACGAAACCTACCCGAACGTCCGGTAGGTCCCTTCGGCAATGGAGGCCGGCGCGGACCATGACACGCAGGCTGGAGTTTGGTATTGTCGCGGACCCTCGTCCTCATGAGGAGTGGCGTCCCCCGGAAGGACTTGCCACTGATCTTGGACGAAAGAGGGTTTGGACCCTGGGTGGTGTGCTTCGGTCTCCTTTGTTTGGCGCGATTGTGGGAGCGAGCTTCCTAGTATGCCTAGCTGCCGTGATCAGCCTCACACGCGAGGTGCACCTGCAAGGTGAGCGGATCAAAACGCTTGAAGCCGACGCGGCGCGGCTGACTGCGGCGCTTGACTCGAAGACGTCCAGTCAGGCTGCCGTCGGCCAGAAGGAGGCCACACGGGAGGCACGGGGGGCTTCGACGGAGGCATCGATACTCTCCCATTCGGAGGGCGCTGGGCTCCCGCAAGGAGGTCGGAGATCGTCTCCAACAGTGCCGCTGTGGATGACGCCCGCGGCGTGGGAACGTATCCGCGTCGGAATGGCAGAAAGCCAGGTGTTGGAAGTGCTCGGCCAGCCTACCCAAAGGAACGTGGGGGACGTTTACGCAATACTGCACTACCAGGGCTTTGTCGATGGGTCCGGCCATGTCGGCGGAAAGGTATGGATCGCGCTGAAGGACGATAGGGTCGCGGTAATCAATAGACCGCTATTCTAGCCGCCACCTGCGAGCGGGGCGGCGGCCGGCCACCCCCGCAGTTCCCATCCCGCCATTTCCAGCCACGCCCGGACCGGACCATTGCGGATCATGGGCATCGTATCATGGTCACGGTTCGATCTTCCGTCCCTCGCGCGAAACGCCTCAAGGGCGCGCGTTGAACTCGAGGGCGGACCAAAGGGCACCGTGCGTCCCGCCTGCCGTGAGCCTGGCGGCCCCTCTCGTACCCTTCATCGGGAGGACAAGGGCGCGACGGTGGTCACGCTACGCGGGGCTGAGGCGTCCGGCTCGTTGTCGCTGCCTCAGCCGAAGGAGACGCTGGCGCCGGGGACCGTGGTGCGGATCACGGTGGAAAGCGGGACAAGCCAATGAGAGACCCAGCCAATCCGAAGGGACCCCTCACTGAGATAATCGAGACGTGCCCCATGCGCGTCGGGATGCGCGTCTACTATTCGAGCTACCACCTGTGGGCCACTGAGCACTTCTCATACCTGGCGGCGGAGATTGAGGACGCGCACGTGGGGCCGAAACGGCTCGACGTGCGCCATCGGGCATATGTGACGGGCTCGCTTCTTTCGTCCGTGGCCTTCCTTGAGGCAACCGTGAACGAGCTCTTCCAGGATGCTGCTGATCGCCACGAACCCTATTTGTCGGCGCTGACGGCGGACCAAACGCGGGCTATGGCGGCCGTCTGGAGGGGGAACAAGGCCAAGGTCCCAATTCTCGACAAGTATCAGTTAGCCCTGGCACTCTGTGGCCTCGATCGTTCGGGGCAACCACCTCGGGGACTTCCGGCTCGCGACGCGAGGTCGCAGGGGTCCCAATCCCAGCGCGCTCCCCAATGAGAACGACTGGTGTGTGCCAGGCCAACACCACGGTTTGGTGACCCCCCTGCCGAACTGGACCGAGTCGCCGTTCCCTGGTCGACGCCATGCCTTGACGATTCCGGTCACCCGCGCTGTGGCCCCGCGCCGACCCTGGCCGGCACCGGGCGATCCACCCATGTGTCATCCCGTGGTTGCACATCGAGGTCTCCACCCCCAAGATGGGTGGCGTCGTCCGTGGCGTAGGTGCCGTTGGGGGAGGGTCTGCAGGCGACGATCGCGTGGCCGGACCGGCCGCGCGTGATGGATAGTCGCTGTCTGACCCTCGCCCGCCCGTTGGCGGGCGCCCCTCCCGAGCCGGAGCATCCCCCATGCGCCGAACTGCCCTCGGCACTACGCTCGCCACTGCCGCCCTTTCCCTCTTCGGTTGTCGGGACGGCGACAATCCGGTCCAACCGCAAGGGCCGGAGATCGTCCCGCCTCCCGCACTCGACATCGTCGACGGAAGCTCCGACGGCGGAAACGCCGGCATCCTCTTCCGTCTTCCGATCAAGGTCGCCGGTCGCGTCCCCGGCACCTTCGACCCCTCGGTCCCGCTGCGGATGGAGATCCGTGAGTTGGGCAGCGACGCCCCTCCAGAGGAATACACGGTGGCGGCCGGGGATATCGACGTCCGCAAGCATCTCAGGAGCTACGTCCTGTTGTGGCGACCGCCCGATCACGCCCCCGCCGGGACCGTCTACCGCGTCTCGCTCTACGCCGGCGCCCTCGATCTCCATGCCTGGGCGGACCTCGAGGTGGCCTACCGGATCAGGGACGCGCTTCGCATCATCGCCAAGGGCGAGAACGCGCTGCTCCTGGGTCAGCTGGACCGGTATCCCATCCGCGTGTACGTGAACACGGACGCGGTGCAGCTCGCCGAGACCCAACAGGCCGAGGATCTGGAGGAGGAGCCCGGGGTGGTGGATGCCTCGGTCACCCTCGTGCAAAACGACGAGGGCGGCTCGGGGGAGGTCTTCAACACCTCCGACCCGGATGCGCCCCTGGCGGCGCAGGTGACCACGCAGGCCGGTCAGGCCGTGGACGCGAGCGGCAACCCGGTGAGCGACTACGTGCTCACCATGGTGCTCCACGAGAACGACTACGACCCGCTGCCCGGGGTGTCCCCCAACTTCCAGTTCCCCTTCTTCTTCACCGGATCGGCCACCACCTCCACCGGCGAGCCCGTCTTCTTCACCACGGTGGAGGGACAGGTCGGGGCGGAGGTGCTGATCTGCCAACCGCTGGACATCCACGAGCAGCTCGCCGACCCCCAGCTCAACGCGCAGAAGATCTTCCAGTACGACGAGGGGAGCACGCAGCTCCACGAAACGGCGGTGGGTGATCCACGCTGCGAGGGCTACCTCCCGCCCGAGCCCGTCAGTCTGAGCCTGGGGTCGGGATTGGCGCACGACCTCCTCACCCTGGGGCGCCGAGGACTGCGCAGGATGACGGCGCTGTTGCGCCCAACGCCCCTCATGGCCTCCCATGGTGGTCTGCGCACGCTGCCCACCAGCGGCGCGCTCAACCTGAGCGACTGGGGTGCCATTCTCGCCACGGATCCGGCGGTGAGCACCGCGACGGTCCCCGACGGGACGGTGGGTTCCCCCACCGAGATCTCCATCCAGGCCATGGTGGAGCCCGGCGTGCCTCAGATCCTGGGCGGAGATCAGGTACAGGTGGAGGCGAGCGGCGCGAACAGTGCCACCCTCACCGTAGGCGACGGCGTGACCGACAACGGAGACGGCACCTACACCGCCACCTACACGCCTACCACCGGGGGCACGGACCAGGTGACCATCACCATCGTCGACCCGGAGACCGCAACGCCCCAGCCGATCGCCGGAAGTCCCTTCACCTCCTCCGTCGTGGACGCGACCCCGGTGCTGCTGCCCGCCGAACTCTGCAGTGACTACCCAGCCACCGCGATCACGACGTTCGCGGATGCCAACCTGGAAGGCGCCGTCCGGAGTGCGCTGGGGGTCGGGGCGGAGGACGATCTCACTTGCGGGTTGTTGGCGACGCTGACGGTTCTAACGGCCTACGACGCCGGGATCACGACCCTGGCGGGCATCCAGAATCTCATGAGCCTGACGCTCCTTGATCTCACGAACAATGCGATTAGTGATATCAGCGCGTTGAGCGGGCTCACGAACCTGACGAACCTCACCCTCGTCCACAACTCGATCAGCGACATCAGTGCCTTGAGCGGGCTCGCGAATCTGACGTTCCTTGATCTCTCGTACAACACGCTCAGCGAGATCGGCACGCTGAGCGATTTGACTGCCATTGAGTACCTCTCTCTCAGCGGAAACACGCTCAGCGACATCAGCGCCCTGAGCGGGCTGACCCACCTGACACACCTCGGCCTCAACCTCACCACGATCGCGGATATCAGCTCGCTCGGCGGGCTCACGAGCTTGACCTATCTCGGACTCAACTCCAACACAATTGCCGACATCGGCCCGGTGAGTGCGCTCACGAGCCTATCCCAGCTTCTCTTGGCCGGCAACGAGCTCAGCGACATCAGCGCGCTGAGCGGGCTTACGGACTTGGGGCGCCTCGTTTTGAATGGCAACTCTATCACCGACATCAGCGCCCTGAGCGGACTCATGAGCCTGTATTCCCTCTACCTCCTCGACAACCCATCGCTCAGCAACATCCAGCCACTGTTGGACAACACGGGCCTCGGAGCTGGAGACGAGGTCGGCCTTTCCGGCACCGCCGTAGGCTGCCCCGACGTGGCTGCTTTGAAAGCCAGAGGAGCGACGGTGACTTCCTCATGCCCTGCGGGCTATCCGCTCGGAGCCACGGAGATCGTGTTCGACTTCGACCTGTCGTCCCTCAGCCCTGGACCACCCTACGACAACATCCAGTTCAGCGGCGTCTTCGAGGCATCCGATCCGGTCTCGGGCGGTGACGTGTTCATCACGAATGTGTACGGCGATCTCGATGGGACGGACCTCGTGCAGACGAGGGACGACACCTCGATCCTCACGGGAGGTGGCACCATCTACGGACCGCTCACCACGGCCAACCCGCTCTTCGACCCGATGTTGGATGGCGCGTTCTCGTTTGGACTCAGGATGAACTCCGGCACGGCGACGCTTCAATCCTTCACCGCCTGTGGGGTCAAGGGTGGAGAAGTGGCGTGTATTACCAGATAGCAACCTGAGGGTCTCGTCTCGCCACAGCTCACGACGTGGTAGGGGCGGATCCGAGCGGGCGCAGGACCGTCCGCCGCACCGCCGAGCGTCATGCGGGGGGACCTACTGGAAGGACGGGTGCGGCGAGGTGGAGTGGGTGTCGGTGTCTCATGGCGCCGCACTCCGCCATCCGTTGAGCGTCCGGCTGTCCGGGGTGGCGATCCACGTGGCACTTCCGTGGCCCTCGGTCCCCAGCAGTTCCCGGGTCCGGCGGGCGGAACGAAACACAAGAATGGCTCAACGAGGCCAGGTTTCTCTTTCAAAAACGCCCGGCCCGCAGCACGTTGTGGGTTCGAGCCCTAGGTCTCGAGTCGCATCTCGTCACCGGAGGCGCCATGCCTGGGTCACGCCGCCCGGAGTACAGTGACCTGCCTCGCACCCTGCTCGACAGCCTGGGTGAAGGCGTCACCATCGCCAACGCCGAGGGCCGGATCGTCTTTTCGAACGAGGCGGCGGACCGGATCCTCGGCATGGGTGCCACCGATCGCCCCCCGGAAGAGTGGGCGACCCACTACGGCGTCTTCCTCCCGGACGGGACGACGCCGTTCCCGGTCGATGCCTATCCCCTGGTGCGGGCTCTGCGCGGCGAGGACACGGACGACGTCGAGATGTTCGTCCGCAACCCCTCGGTGCCCAACGGGGTGCGGATCGCCGTGACCGGGCGGCCGCGCAGGGACGGGCAGGGGGTGATCACGGGCGCCACCGTGGTCTTCCGTGACGTCACGGCACTGCGCCACGCCCAGGCGCAGCTCGTGGAATCGAACGAGGCGCTGCGCCGGGCCGATCGGCTCAAGGACGACCTGACGGCGTTCGTGATCCACGACCTGAACGGCCCGCTGTCGGGGATCCTGGCGCTCACGGAGCTCCTCCTCCTCGACGACTCCGTGAGCGAGGAGATCTACGAGCACCTCGTCGACATCCGTGGCCAGGGCCAGTCCCTGCAGGCGATCGTGCGGAACCTCCTCGACCTGAGGATGGCGGAGGACGGCGTGCTCCGTCCCGAGACCGAGGTCCTGAAAGTCGGTCCCCTCATCGCCGAGATCCACGACACGGTGCGTCCCCGGGCGCTGCTCGCCGCCAAGACGGTGGAGGTCGAGGGGCTGGGCCCGGACTTCCGCGTGCGCGCGGACTCCGACCTCCTGTGGCGGACGCTGCACAACCTCCTCGACAACTCGATCAGGTACGCGCCGAAGGGCACGGCGATCCGACTGCACGTCGGCCCGGGGAAGAACGGGACGGTGCGCTTCCGGATCTGCGACGAGGGGCCGGGCGTCCCGGAGGACATGCGGGAGCGCGTCTTCGAGAAATACGCCCGCGTGGAGCGCGACGACGATGGGCGCGTCCGCGAGAGCCGGGGGCTGGGACTCCGGTTCTGTCGTGTGGCCACTGAGGCGCAGGGGGGGAGGATCTGGGTGGAGGACGGCGCGCCGGGGGGCGTGTGCTTCTGCATCGAGCTGCCCGGGGGCGAGTGAAGGCACCCGGGGGTTTTGGGAGCGCGCTCCCGGGGGCCCGGCGGGCGGGCGGAAGTCCCCGTGATTTCGGGGGTTGATGGCGTCCGGAGGCCCAGTTACCTTTCAAAGCTCGTTCCGAGAAGGCCGCCTCCTGACACGCCGGGGGCGGCTCTTTTCCACGTCATCGGCGGGTTCGTGGCAGGAAAGTTTCGGGCGGGGTGGCCCCGACAGCCATTCGGGTGCCTGCATCCGGTGGGGTACCGAAGCGGTCAAACGGGACAGACTGTAAATCTGTTGGCGCACGCCTTCGGAGGTTCGAATCCTCCCCCCACCACTCTGCCGGGCGTGGCGAGGAGTGGTCGCGCGGGCACAGCGTCGCGGGAGTAGCTCAGTTGGCTAGAGCATCAGCCTTCCAAGCTGAGGGTCGCGGGTTCGAGTCCCGTCTCCCGCTTGCCGGTCGGGAGCAAGGCCGGCGGAGGTCGCTCTGGTAGCTCAGTGGTAGAGCGCCTCCTTGGTAAGGAGGAGGTCGCGGGTTCAATCCCCGCCCAGAGCTCTGTCAGGTGCACGAAGACACAGAGGACGTAGTGATGGGCAAGGCCAAGTTCGAGCGGACCAAGCCGCACGTGAACGTGGGGACCATCGGCCACGTCGATCACGGAAAGACGACGCTCACGGCGGCGATCACCATCGCCCAGGCCAAGAGATTCGGTGGGGACGCGGTCGCCTTCGACCAGATCGACAAGGCGCCCGAGGAACGCGAGCGTGGCATCACGATCGCGACGGCCCACGTCGAATACGAGACCGAGAAGCGTCACTACGCACACGTCGACTGTCCCGGGCACGCAGATTACGTCAAGAACATGATCACCGGGGCGGCCCAGATGGACGGCGCCATCCTGGTGGTGAGCGCGGCCGACGGCCCCATGCCGCAGACGCGTGAGCACATTCTGCTCGCCTACCAGGTGAACGTGCCGTACATCGTGGTGTTCATGAACAAGGTGGACATGGTGGACGATCCCGAGCTCCTCGAGCTGGTGGAGCTCGAGGTCCGGGAGTTGCTGACGGAGTACAACTTCCCCGGGGACGAGATTCCGGTCCTCAGGGGCTCCGCGCTCAGGGCGCTGGAGGCCGGTGGGGAAGGTCCCGACGCGGAGTGCATCCAGGAGCTCATGGATGCGATCGACTCCTACATCCCGGAGCCGGAGCGCGACATCGACCGTCCGTTCCTCATGCCGGTCGAGGACGTGTTCTCGATCACGGGTCGGGGCACGGTGGCCACCGGCCGCATCGAGCGCGGCATCGTGAAGCAGGGCGAGGAGGTCGAGATCGTCGGGATGGGCGAGAGCAGGAAGACGGTCGTGACCGGGGTGGAGATGTTCCGCAAGCTGCTCGACGAGGGTCGGGCCGGTGACAACGTCGGACTGCTCCTGCGTGGGGTCGGCAAGGACGAGATCGAGCGCGGTCAGGTCCTGGCGAAGCCCGGGGCGATCACCCCGCACACGAAGTTCAAGGCCGAGGTCTACGTGCTCACGAAGGAGGAAGGCGGGCGGCACACGCCGTTCTTCGACGGCTACCGTCCCCAATTCTACTTCCGCACGACGGACGTGACCGGCGCGGCGCGCCTCCCCGAGGGCGTCGAGATGGTCATGCCCGGGGACAACGTCCAGATGGAGGTCGAGCTCATCACCCCCATCGCGATGGACAAGGAGCTGCGCTTCGCCATCCGCGAGGGTGGCAGGACCGTCGGTGCCGGCGTGGTGACCGAGATCCTGGAGTAGCCGAACGAATAGAAGGGAAAGCCGGAGGCCGCGGGCAGAGCCCGCCGGCAAAGCGGGAAGAAGGAACAACGAGAAGACGCGAGAACAACAGAAAGGTCCGCGGCCCCACAGACGCACCGCCGGCGCCGCGGCAGGACATACGGATTGAGGGACCCGGGGGCCCGCCGGCTGCAGCGAGACTCCGCCGCGCGTAGCGGCGGAGAGAGGCACCCGGAGCAAGCAAGAAGATGCGATTCACCCGCGGCCGAGCGGTCGAGTCGCAGCCGGCGGGCCCCCGGGTCCCGCCACCAAGAAGAGAGAACGTGGCACCAGAGGAGCGACGACACCCATGCGCGACAAGATCATCCTCGCCTGCACAGTGTGCGAGGAGCGCAACTACTCGCAGACGAAGAACAAGCGTCTGCACCCGGAGCGGGTCGAGTACCAGAAGTACTGCCCCCGCTGCCGCAACCACACGATGCACAAAGAGACGAAGTAGGCCATGGCCGTCGTCGACAGGGTCAAGAGCACGCGGACGTTCCTGGAGGAATCGTGGACGGAGCTGCAGAAGGTCACCTGGCCGGACAGGGACCAGCTCCAGAACGCGACCCTCGTGGTCATCGCGTTCACCGTCGTGATCTCGCTGGTGATCTGGGGGATGGACTCGGTCATCCGATTCCTCCTCGCGCAGATCATGGGGATCTTCGGGGCGTGACGGTCGAGACGCGCTGGTACGCGGTGCAGACCTATTCTGGACACGAGAACAAGGTCCAGAAGCTGATCCAGCGTCGCATCGAAGAGGAGGCCGGTGAGCTCGAGGAGAAGGAGATCCGGGACGTCCTGGTTCCGACGCAGGAGGTGGTCGAGATCCGCAACGGCAAGCGGGTGACGGTCACGAAGCGGCTATATCCCGGATACGTGCTGGTGAGCATGGCCATGAACGAGCGGACCCTGCACGCCATCAACAACATCCAGGGAGTGATCAAGTTCGTCGGCTCGGGGAAGGCGCCCCAGCCGTTGAGGGACGAGGAGATCAACAAGATCCTCGGCGTGGAGGCCCCCGAGGAGGAGGCGGCACGCGAGGAGATCCCCTTCCACGTCGGCCAGGTAGTGGAGATCACCCAGGGCCCGTTCACCGACTTCTCGGGGACGGTCCAGGAGGTCTACGACGACAAGGGGAAGGTCAAGGTGGAGGTGTCGTTGTTCGGCCGGCCCACCTCCGTGGAGCTCGACTACACACAGCTGAAGGGCTACTGAGATGGCGAAGAAGGTCATTGGGTTCATCAAGCTCCACGTACCGGGTGGCCAGGCCAACCCGGCTCCGCCCGTGGGGCCCGCTCTGGGCCAGCACGGCGTGAACATCATGGAGTTCTGCAAGCAGTTCAACGCACGGACCCAGGACAAGCAGGGGATCACGACCCCCGTCGAGATCACCGTCTACGCGGACCGCTCCTTCACGTTCATCACGAAGACGCCGCCCGCGGCGGTGCTCATCCAGCGCGCCCTGGGAATCCCGAAGGGCTCGGGCGTTCCCAACCGCGAGAAGGTCGGCAAGCTGACGCAGGACCAGCTGCGCCAGATCGCCGAGACGAAGATGCCGGATCTCAACGCCAACGACGTCGAGGGTGCCATGAAGCAGATCGCCGGCACCGCCAGGTCGATGGGAGTGGAAGTCGAAGCCTGAGGCCAGAAGAAGAGGTGCGGACGGCTGGCAGGACGAAGCATGAAAGCAGGGGGAGCACAGGGCTCCCACCCGAACACCACCGACTGAGAGCCGCCAGCGGTGGGAGGGTGAACGAGACGGCTCGGAACGTATGCCAAAGCTAGGCAAGCGATACTCCGCCGCGCGCACGGCGGTGCCGGCGGGCGCCAAGTTCCCTCCCAACGAGGCGGTCAAGCTCGTCAAGGAGCTCGCGTTCGCGAAGTTCGACGAGACGGTGGAGGTGGCGACCCGCCTCGGCGTGGATCCCCGCAGGGCCGATCAGATCGTACGCGGAACCGTCGTGCTTCCGCACGGTACTGGTAAGGCTGTGCGCGTGCTGGTCATCGCCCAGGGTGACAAGGCCTCGGAGGCCGAGGAAGCCGGCGCCGACTACGTGGGTACGGAGTTCATCGACAAGATCAAGGACGGCTGGCTGGACTTCGACGTCTGCGTCGCGACGCCGGACCTGATGGGCAAGGTCGGACCCCTGGGCCGGGTGCTGGGCCCCCGCGGGCTGATGCCGACGCCCAAGGCGGGTACGGTGACCCTCGACGTCGAACGTGCGGTGCGGGAGATCAAGGCCGGCAAGATCGAGTTCCGCGTGGACAAGACGGGCAACGTCCACGCGCCGATCGGCAAGGTCTCGTTCTCCGAAGCCCAGCTCTCCGAGAACCTCGGCTCCTTCATGGATCAGATCGTGCGCGCGAAGCCGTCGGGCGCGAAGGGCACGTACGTGAGGAGCGTGACGGTCTCCAGCACCATGGGTCCGGGCGTCTCCATCGACCCGAACCTGTATCGGAGGGCCTGATGAACCGCACGCAGAAGGAGTCCTTCGTCTCGGACCTGCGCGAGCGCATCACCAAGGCTCCCGTGGTCTATCTGACGGACTTCACCGGATTGGACGTCAAGTCCATCACCAAGCTCCGTCGCACGCTGAGGGAGGCGGGCGCCGAGTACGTGGTGGTGAAGAACCGCCTGGCCCGGCTCGCGTTCGGCGAGACCGAGCTGCCCAACATCTTCGAGGGCATGGTCGGTCCGACCGGGGTCGTCCTGGGCTACGACGACGTGGTCACCCCCGCCAGGACGCTGACCGATTTCGCGAAGGAGCACGACAGCAAGCCGACGTTCAAGCTCGGCATCCTGGAGAACCAGGTTCTCCAGCCCGAGCAGATCGACCGGCTCGCCAAGCTTCCGCCGAGGGATCAACTGCTCGCCCAGCTCGCCGGTGTCATGCAGGCACCGATGGCCATGCTGGCGATGGCGCTCGAGGCGAAGCTGCAGGAGATGGCCGGCCTCCTGGACGCGCTCAAGGCCGAGCGCGAACAGGCCGGTGATTAGCCCGCATCCCGGGCAGTGTTTGGGGACGCGGGCGCGTCCCTGGTGAACGAAACAGGGTCAACCCAATCGCCGGCGACGGCCGGAACCAGTCAGGAGGATGCAGGAGATGGCGACGAAGCACGAGGAGCTGCTCGACACGATCGGCAACATGACGGTGCTCGAGCTCTCGGAGTTCGTGGAGGCGTTCAAGGAGAAGTTCAACGTCCAGGCGATGGCCGCGCCGGTGGCCATGGCCGCGGGCGCCGACGCCGGTGCCGCAGTGGCCGAGGAGAAGGACGAGTTCGACGTCGTCCTGGAGAGCGCCGGCGACAAGAAGATCCAGGTCATCAAAGTCGTGCGCGAGATCACGGGTCTCGGGCTGAAGGAGGCCAAGGACCTGGTCGACGGCGCGCCCAACGCCGTCAAGGAGGCCGTGGGCAAGGCCGACGCCGAGCAGATGAAGGCCAAGCTGGAAGAGGTCGGAGCGGCAGTCGCTCTGAAGTAAAAGGATCGGAGATACGCCAGTTCGTGAGAGAACTGCGATCGCTCCGGATCCCAGCCTTCCGCGACGGTCGCGGAGGCCGAGGGTCGAGCGCGAGGGTCCCCGCCACGGGCGCCCCCCGGAAGGGGTGCGTCCCTGGACCGGGGATTCCCGCGCTTGACGCTCCAGTAGAACCCGAGACGCCCGGACCCCGCCGAGCGGGGATCCTGTAAGGGGGACACACGTTGGAACTGCTGCGCAAAGACAGACGGCCGATCGTGAGCTTCGCGAAGCTCGATTCGGTCATGCCGATGCCCAACCTGCTGGACGTCCAGCTCCGCTCCTTCGAGAAGCTCGTCGAGAGCGAGCCCGATCCGGAAGAGCAGTGGGACTTCGGGCTCGACCGGGTGTTCGGAGAGATCTTCCCGATCTCCGACGTGAACGAGAACTTCACGCTCGAGTACGTGAGCGCGGCGCTGGGCGAGCCGAAGTACTCCGTCGAGGAGTGCATCGAGCGCGACATGACGTACGCGGCTCCCTTGAAGGCAACGCTCCGGCTCATCGTGTGGGAGGTGCTGGAGGAGGGCGCGAAGAAGGGGACGGAGCGCCGGCCGAAGGACATCATCGAGAAGGAGGTCTACCTCGGTGACCTCCCCCTCCTGACCGAGCTCGGAACGTTCATCATCAACGGCGCCGAGCGCGTGGTCGTGAGCCAGCTGCACCGGTCGCCGGGCGTGGTGTTCGAGGAGAACATCCACCCCAACGGGTCGAAGCTCTACAGCGCCCGGATCATCCCCTTCCGGGGGTCGTGGGTCGAGTTCACGATCGACATCAACGACATCTGCTACGTCCACATCGACAAGAAGAAGAAGTTCCCGGCGACGGCGCTCCTGCGCGCCCTGGGCTACTCCACCGACGCCGACATCTTCCAGCTCTTCTACGATGTGGCGGAGGTCAAGCTCGGCAAGTCCGACGAGAAGGAGAAGGCGGACCTCCTGCTCGGGAAGGTGATCGCGGAAGAGATCGTCGACCCCGAGACCGGGGAGGTGCTGGTCGAGGAGGCCGACGAGATCGACGAGGACGTGATCGGCGTCCTCGAGCGCCTCGGCGTCAAGAAGCTCAAGGTCTACCAGAGCAACCGGCAGGCGCTGCGCGGCGAGAGCCCGCTCATCAAGAACACGATCAGGAAGGACCCGACCGAGAGCGAGGAGGATGCGCTGCACGCCATCTACTCGCTCCTGCGGCCGGGTGAGGCGCCGAACGTCGAGACGGCGCGCACGGCCCTGGACCGGGTCTTCTTCAACCCCAAGCGCTACGACCTCGGTCGGGTGGGTCGCTACAAGATCAACCAGCGCCTGGGCGTGCAGGTGCCCAAGAGCATGACGGTCCTCACCAAGGAGGACTTCATCGCGATCGTGCGCTTCCTCATCGACCTGAACGAGGGGCGCGGGTTCACCGACGACATCGACCATCTGGGCAACCGGCGCATCCGCACGGTGGGCGAGCTCATCGCCAACCAGTTCTCGGTGGGTCTGTCCCGCATGGCGCGCCTGGTCAAGGAGCGCATGTCGATCAACACGGACCCCGAGAAGATCAACATCGACGACCTGGTCAACGCGCGGACCGTGTCCGCCGTCATCCAGGCATTCTTCGGGTCCAGCCAGCTCAGCCAGTTCATGGACCAGACCAACCCGCTGGCCGAGATGACGCACAAGCGGCGTCTGTCGGCCCTCGGCCCGGGCGGCCTGACGCGGGAGCGCGCGGGCTTCGAGGTCCGCGACGTGCACTATTCGCACTACGGGCGGATGTGCCCGATCGAGACGCCCGAAGGTCCGAACATCGGGCTGATCACCTCGCTGACCTGCTACTCCCGGATCAACGAGCTGGGCTTCATCGAGACGCCCTACCGGGTCGTGAAGAACGACAAGGTCACCAGCAAGATCGAGTGGCTGTCGGCGAACGAGGAGGAGGAGGCCCGCATCGCGCAGGCCAACGCGCCCCTCACGGACGATGGCTCGTTCAGGAACGAGTTCGTGCTCTGCCGGGAGCGAGGTGACTTCCCGCTCCTGCGCCCCGAGAACATCGACTACATGGACGTGGCACCCGACCAGCTCGTGTCGGTTGCCGCGGCGCTGATCCCGTTCCTGGAGCACGACGACGCCAACCGGGCTCTCATGGGCTCGAACATGCAGCGGCAGGCCGTTCCGCTCCTGTACCCGGATGCGCCCCTGGTGGGCACGGGGCTCGAAGGAAAGGTGGCCACGGACTCCGGAGCCGTGATCACGGCGCGCCGGGGTGGCTCCGTGGTGCTCGTGACCGCCGACGAGATCGTCGTCGACACGGGCACGGCGAAGCCGGGCGTCGGCGACCAGCCGCTGGCGAAGCTCGCCCAGTTCGACCGCTATCGCCTCAAGAAGTTCTGGCGCACCAACCAGGACACGGCCATCAACCAGCGGCCGCTGGTGCGCGCGGGTGAAGAGGTACAGCCCGGTGACATCATCGCCGACGGCCCCAGCACGGACAACGGCGAGCTCGCGCTCGGTCGCAACGTGCTCGTCGCCTTCATGCCGTGGTACGGCTACAACTACGAGGACGCGATCGTCATCAGCGAGAAGCTGGTGAAGGACGACGTCTTCACCTCCATCCACATCCAGGAGCTGGAGCTCCACGTCCGCGACACCAAGCGGGGGATGGAGGAGATCACCCGCGAGATCCCCAACGTCGCAGAGGAGAGCCTCGTCGACCTGGACGAGCGCGGCATCGTGCGCATCGGCGCGCGCGTCAAGAGCGGCGACATCCTGGTCGGCAAGATCACGCCGAAGGGCGAGACCGAGCTGTCCCCCGAGGAGAAGCTGCTCACCGCGATCTTCGGAGAGAAGGCGAAGGACGTGAAGGACTCCTCGCTGCGCGTGCCGCCGGGCATGAGCGGCACGGTCATCGACGTGAAGATCTTCTCCCGCCGCATCGACGACCCCCTCCTGGAGAAGGAGCACGGGGCCAAGATCGGCGAGTTCCGCAACCTGGAGCGCGAGGAGATCCAGCGCATCGCCGAGGCGCGCGACGAGGAGTTGCGCGACGTCCTGCAGCGCCAGACGGTGTCGCTCTTTCTCAAGAAGGGCACCGTCCAGTCGGTCCTCGACGAGGGCACGAAGCTCACCAAGGAGCAGATCGACGACATCGACTTCAACAAGGTCGACCTGGCGACGCTCAAGATGGTCAACAAGGACGCGAACGAGCGCATCCGACGTGTGGTCGAGGAGGCGCAGCGTCGCATCCAACGCGTGCGCGAGAAGACGGAAGAGCAGATCGACAAGGTGTTCCAGCCGGACGAGCTGCCGCCCGGCGTGGTGCAGCTCGTGAAGGTCTACGTCGCCGAGAAGCGGAAGATCTCCGTGGGCGACAAGATGGCCGGCAGGCACGGGAACAAGGGGATCATCGCTCGCATCGCGCCCGAGGAGGACATGCCGTTCCTCCCGGACGGGACGCCCGTCGAGATCGTCCTCAACCCGCTGGGCGTGCCGTCCCGCATGAACGTGGGACAGATCCTCGAGACCCACCTCGGATGGGCGGCCCGCATCCTGGGCTTCGAGGCGAAGACGCCGGTGTTCCAGGGCGCCACCGAGAACGAGGTGGGCGCCCTGCTCAAGCTCGCCGGACTCAAGTGGGCCGCCGGCGGCCTGAACCTCAAGACCGCGGTCCCGGCCGGCATCGGCGAGATCGAGTCGATGATCTCGGCCACGTCCCTCGTTCCGGTCGTGATGACCGGTGCGGAGGGCGGTAACGGAACGAATGGCAACGGCACGCATCCGGCCACGCACACGCGGGGCATCGGCCAGTCGCTGGACGCCTACCTGAACGTCGACCTCACCAAGGCCCAGCAGAAGGTCTTCGACGAGCTGGTCGAGTACCTGCTGGCCGCGGCGGACGAGATCGCGGAGCGCAAGGGCGAGAAGACGGGCGACGTCTTCCCGGCGGTGCAGAAGCTTCGGGGCCGCAAGAGCGTCAAGTCCGGGTTGGACGAGGCAGTGGTCGAGATGCTCGAGCACGCCGAGATCCTCCCGAACGGAAAGGTCTGGCTGCGGGACGGACGGAACGGTCGCCGCTTCGACTTCCCGATCACGGTGGGCGCGATCTACATGCTCAAGCTGAGCCACCTCGTAGACGACAAGATCCACGCGCGCTCCATCGGGCCCTACTCCCTCGTCACGCAGCAGCCGCTGGCCGGCAAGGCCCAGTTCGGCGGACAGCGCTTCGGGGAGATGGAGGTGTGGGCGCTCGAGGCCTATGGCGCCGCGCACACGCTTCAGGAGATCCTGACCGTCAAATCGGACGACGTGCAGGGACGCTCGAAGGTCTACGAGGCCATCGTGAAGGGTGACAACCTGCCACAGCCCGGGATCCCCGAGTCGTTCAACGTACTGGTGAAGGAGCTGCAGGCTCTCGGACTTTCCGTGACTCTGGGCGAGGAAGAGTAAGCGACATGATCGATTTTCCCAGGACCCGCGAACAGCGCAGCGCCGACTTCGATTTCATCCGGGTGAAGCTCGCCTCTCCGGAAGAGATCCGGGGCTGGTCGTTCGGTGAGGTCACGAAGCCCGAGACCATCAACTACCGCTCCTTCAAGCCGGAGCGGGACGGACTCTTCTGCGAGCGCATCTTCGGTCCGGTGAAGGACTGGGAGTGCCATTGCGGGAAGTTCAAGCGCATCCGCTTTCGCGGACACGTCTGCGACCGCTGCGGCGTCGAGGTGACGCTGTCCAAGGTCCGGCGCGAGCGCATGGGCCACATCGAGCTGGCCGTCCCGGTGGCGCACATCTGGTTCTTCAAGACCCTGCCGAGCCAGCTCGGCTACCTGCTGGGCATGACGCTGCGCGACCTGGAGAAGGTCGTCTACTACGCGGCGTACGTGGTCACCCACCCCGGCAAGCAGGAGGTGAAGTTCCAGGAGCTGCTGGACGAGGACGAGTACTACGACTTGCGGGTGAAGGCGCGCGACGAGGGCGACGAGGCCTTCAAGGCCGAGATCGGCGCCGAGGCCGTGCGCACGCTCCTGCGCATGCTCGACTCGCCCGAGCGGAAGATCCACGACCGCAACACCGACGGGCGTGGGCTGGACCGCCTGGCCGAGTGGCTTCGCCGGGAGATCGCGACCGAGACGTCGCAGCACCGCAAGAAGAAGAAGCTGAAGCGGCTCAAGGTCGTGGACGCCCTGCGCAACTCGGGGGACACGCCGGACGACCGCAACAAGCCGGAGTGGATGATCATGGACGTGGTTCCGGTCATCCCGCCGGACCTGCGTCCGCTCGTGCCGCTGGACGGCGGCCGCTTCGCGACGTCCGACCTCAACGACCTGTACCGGCGGGTCATCAACCGGAACAACCGCCTCAAGAAGCTCATCGAGATGCGCGCGCCGGAGGTCATCCTGCGCAACGAGAAGCGCATGCTCCAGGAGGCGGTGGACGCGCTGTTCGACAACGGCCGCCGCTCCAAGGCGATCCGCGGCCGTGGCAAACGACCTCTCAAGTCCCTGAGTGACATGCTCAAGGGCAAGCAGGGCCGCTTCCGGCAGAACCTGCTGGGCAAGCGCGTGGACTACTCGGGCCGCTCCGTGATCGTGGTGGGCCCCGAGCTCAAGCTGCACCAGTGCGGCCTGCCCAAGGCGATGGCCGTGGAGCTGTTCAAGCCCTTCATCATCCACGAGCTGGAGAAGCGGGGCGAGGCCGAGACGGTGAAGCGGGCCAAGAAGATCGTCGAGCGCGACGATCCCAAGGTCTACGAGGTCCTCGAGGACATCATCAAGGACCACCCGGTGCTGCTCAACCGCGCGCCGACGCTGCACCGCCTGGGCATCCAGGCGTTCGAGCCGGTGCTGGTGGAGGGCAAGGCCATCCGCATCCACCCGCTGGTGTGCGCCGCCTTCAACGCGGACTTCGACGGTGACCAGATGGCGGTGCACGTGCCGCTGTCGTTCGAGGCGCAGCTCGAGGCCCGCGTGCTCATGCTGTCGTCGAACAACATCCTCCTGCCGTCCAACGGGCGGCCGGTGGCAGCGCCGTCGCAGGACATGGTCATCGGGTCGTACTACCTGACGAATCCGGGCCTGCGCATCGGCGACCTCGAGCATCAGGTAAACGACGCGAAGGTGGCCAAGAGCCGCCGGCAGAAGGCCGAGGAGGAGCTCGACGAGATCTACGAGGGCGCGCTGCGCTTCTCGTCGTACGGTCAGGTCGAGGCGGCCCTCGCCCTCGAGCAGGTGCGGTTCACGACGCCGGTGTGGTACTGGTTCGCGGCTGCCGTGAACGAGGAGGGTGAGACGACCGGGAAGTGGCTGCGGACCACCGCGGGCCGCGTGCTGTTCAACTCGATCGTGCCCGACGAGCTCGGCTTCCTGAACCGGACGTTCGGAAAGAAGGAGCTGGGCGACCTGGCCTTCGAGTGCTTCACTCGGGTCGGGCTGCGGGAGACCACCGAGTTCCTGGACGCGCTGAAGGACTTCGGCTTCCGCTACGCCACCACCGGCGGCATCAGCGTGGGGATCGAGGATCTCGAGGTGCCGAACGAGAAGGCGGAGATCCTCAAGGAGGCCGACGAGCAGGTGACCCGCTTCCAGCGGGCCTACGCCAGCGGCGTGATCTCCAACGGCGAGCGCTACAACAAGGTCATCGACACCTGGACGCACGCGAACAACGACGTGGCGGACGCCATGGTGCGCCACCTGGAGCGGTCGAAGGACGGCTTCAATCCGGTGTACATGATGATGACGTCCGGCGCCCGCGGTAACCGCGACCAGATGCGCCAGCTCGCGGGAATGCGCGGCCTCATGGCCAAGCCCCAGAAGAAGCTGACCGGTGGCATCGGCGAGATCATCGAAAGCCCGATCAAGTCGAACTTCCGCGAGGGCCTGAGCGTGGTGGAGTACTTCATCTCCACACACGGCGCCCGGAAGGGCCTCGCCGACACGGCGCTCAAGACCGCCGACGCGGGCTACCTGACGCGCCGGCTGGTGGACGTGGCCCAGGACGTGGTCATCACGTCGGAGGACTGCGGCACGATCCTGGGGCTCGAGATGACGGCCCTGAAGGAGGGCGAGGACATCATCGAGCCGCTGTCGGACCGCATCGTCGGCAACGTGGCTCTGGACGACGTCTACGACCCCATCGACGGTGAGCTCCTGGTCGAGGCCGGCACGCTCATCGACGAGGACTCGGCGGAGGCGGTCGAGGACGCGGGGATCCAGATGGTGAAGATCCGCTCGGTCCTCACCTGCGAGTCCAAGCGGGGCGTGTGCCGGGCGTGCTACGGCCGTAACCTCGCCACCATGAAGGACGTGGACATCGGCGAGGCCGTCGGGATCCTGGCGGCGCAGTCGATCGGAGAGCCGGGCACGCAGCTCACGCTGCGCACGTTCCACATCGGTGGTACGGCGGCACGCATCGCGGCCACGACGCAGCGCAAGTCCAAGATGGACGGCGTGGTGGCGCTCGAGCGTGTGACGGTGGTGGAGACCCCGAACGAGGACCGGATCGTCACCTCGCGCGAGGGTCAGATCGTCCTCAAGACGAAGGAAGGTCAGATCCGCAGCCGGCTGTCGGTGCCTTACGGCGCCACGCTGGCGGTGGACGAGGGACAGGAGATCGAGTCGGGCGACATGCTGTTCAGCTGGGACCCCTACTCGGAGCCGATCGTCGCGGACTCGGCGGGTGTCATCCAGTTCCAGGACATCGTCGAGGAGGTGACGATGCGCGAGGAGCTGGACGAGTCCACCGGACGTCGTCAGATGACGATCATCGAGGACCGCGACAAGAAGCTCCACCCGACGATCCAGATCCGGAAGGACACCAAGAAGTCGGAGAAGCTCAAGGAGTTCATCATCCCGGTGGGCGCGCAGCTCACCGTGCGTGACGACGAGAAGGTCAACCCGGGCGACACGATCGCGAAGATCAGCCGCGAGGTCTACAAGACGCGCGACATCACCGGAGGTCTGCCGCGCGTGGCCGAGCTGTTCGAAGCCCGGCGCCCGAAGGACCCGGCGGTGATCACCGAGATCGACGGCATCATCAGCTTCGGGGACATCAAGCGCGGGAAGCGCGAGGTGCACGTGACGCCCGAGCAGGGCCCGTCGCGGACGTACGAGGTCCCGGTCGGCAAGCACATGCGCGTCCACGAGGGCGATCAGGTGCGCGCCGGAGACCGCCTGTCGGAGGGTCCCATCAACCCGCACGACATCCTGCGGATCAAGGGCCCGCGCGCGGTGCAGGAGTACCTCCTGAACGAGATCCAGGAGGTGTACCGCCTGCAGGGCGTGAAGATCAACGACAAGCACATCGGCGTGATCGTGCGCCAGATGCTGCAGAAGGTGCGGATCACCGACGCCGGCGAGACCGACCTCCTCGAGGGCGAGAACGTCGACCGTGTCGAGTTCCGCGAGGTGAACCAGGCGTCCATCATGGACGGCAAGAAGCCGGCGCGCTCCGAGCCCCTCCTGCTGGGCATCACCAAGGCGAGCCTCACGACCGAGTCGTTCATCTCGGCGGCCTCCTTCCAGGAGACGACCCGCGTGCTGACCGACGCGGCCGTGCGCGGGGCGCGCGACGACCTGAAGGGCCTGAAGGAGAACATCATCATCGGCCACCTGATCCCCGCGGGCACCGGCATCCATCGGTACCAGGACGTGGAGTTCATGGTCGAGCAGGCCTTCTACGACGAGGAGATCCTGCCTCTGTCCGCGGAGCCCGGCGAAGTGCTGGCGGGGCTCGGGCTGGGTGGGGGTGACGGCGACCTGGACCTCGGTCTGGACGACGAGGAGTAGCGGCGTCGCATCGCTGCCTCCGTTCTGGCGAGGGGTGTCCCGGCTTCCGGGGCACCCCTCGCGGCTTCTCGGTAGATTACCCTCCCATGGATCGGCAGATCGTACGGCTGGGTGACGAGCGCGGCGCCGTGTCGATCGCGGTGCCCGACCCCGCCACCGCGGAGTCGGTCGCGCGCCTCTTCGAGCCGCTCCGCCTGCCGCCTGGCCGGGCGGCGGCGGACGGCCACGACGGAGCCCCGCTCGAGATCGTGTGCGAGGGCGCATGGTATCGCCTGGTCGAGCGGGCCGCGGGAGGCGGTGTCCACACGCGTCGTTTCCGACACCTTTCCAGCCTGCTCGCCGCCGTGGAGTTCGCCGTGCTCCAACGCCTCCTGTCGAGCCGCCGCGGAGAGACGCACCTGCACGCTTCCGGCGCGGTTGTCGGGGACCGGGCCGTCCTCGCCCTGGGGCCGTCCGGCGCCGGAAAGTCGAGCCTCGCGCTCACGTGGTCCCTTGCGGGGCATCCGCTACTCGGGGACGACGTGATCCTGGCGGACGCGCGCGGCGGCGTGCACGGGGTGCCGCGCCTGGTCAAGGTGCGCCGGAGGGTCCTCCGCGCCCACGGGTTGTCGGACGACGTGACGGTGGCGCCGGATCCCGGCAGCCCCGAGCTTTGGTGGGATCCCGCCCGGGGCGGCGGCTGGGCGCCGGGCAGCTACCGGCCCGCCGTCGTCGCCCGGGTGTGGTTCGAGAGACGGAGCGCGACGCGGCTCGAGCGCATGCCGGCGGCGGCGGGACTCCGCATGCTCCTCGACCACGTCATGGAGGCCGGTTTGACGCCCGAGGCAAGCCTGGATCGTCTGGCGCGCGTCGCCGAGTCGGCGACGTTCGTGGCCGTTCGCTTCGGCTCCGCCCGCGACGCGGCCGCGGCTCTGGCGGCCCAGGCTTCCGCGCACGCCCCATGACCAGGCCGGAGCGCAGGGACGAGGTTGTCTTCCGGTCCCTCTCGGACGAATGGGTGCTCTACGACCCTGCCACGCGCCGCCTGCACGTCCTGAATCTGACCGCGGCGCTGGTCTGGTCGTACTGCGACGGTACGTGCGACGCAGGGGACCTGGTGCGGTCCGTGCGGGCGGCCTTCCGCGAGGCGCCGGAAGAGAAGCGCGTCGGCGAGGACGTGCGCGAGGCGCTCGAGACCTTCGCCCGGGAAGGTCTCGTGCGATGACCGGCCTCGACTACTACGCGGATCTACTGGGTGGCTCGAGCCGCATCGAGGCATTCCGGGCGGCGATCCGGGCAGTGGTACGTCCGGGCGACCGCGTCCTCGATCTCGGGACGGGACTCGGCACGTATGCGTTCCTGGCCGCCAGGGCGGGGGCGTCGAAGGTCTGGGCGGTGGAGCGTGATCCGATCGCCCACGTGGCGGAGACGCTCGCGGCTGCGAACGGACTGGCGGATCGCGTGGAGGTCCTGCGGGGAGACGCGGAGGTGATGGAGCTGCCGGAGAGGATCGACGTCCTCCTGTTCGAGGACTTCCCGACGAGCCTTCTCGACGCGAAGACGCACGTGATCCTCCGGCGGGCGCAGGAGGTGCTGGTCCGGGAGGGGAGGATGATCCCCCGCGCGGCCCACCTGTGCGTCGCACCGGTCCAATCGGAGGACGTCCATCGGCAGATCTTCCCGATCCCGGCGGAGGAAAGCGAGGCAGGGTGGCTCGACCTCGACTGGGGGTCACTTCGTCCGCTGCTCGCGAACCATCCCCGCCGCCGAAGCCTCCCGCCCGCGCTCCTCCTCGCGCCTCCCCTCCGCTCCGCCAGGCTGCTTCTCCGTCCCCTGCCCGACCCGGAGGAGCTGCGGGTGGAAGGGGCCTGGGACGCCACCACGTCCGGAACGGTGCACGCCCTCGCGCTCTGGTTCGACCTGGAGATCGCCGACGGCGTCCACCTGTCCAACGAGCCGCGCGCCCGGCCCGAGCCGTGGGGCCAGACCATCCTCCCCCTCGACCCGCCGCTGCGGGTCGCCGAGCCCTCCCGCATCGAGGCGGCGGTGTGGCGTGAGCGTCTCCCGTCGGGGGCGCCGGGGTGGGTGGCGTGGGAGGTGACCTGTGGGCGGGAAGCCAGGGGTGGCCACGAGTTCGGGGGCCTCACGCTGGGCGTCGAAGAGGTGACGCGGGGGCACATCCCCGCGGAGGGCGGGTATGGGACCCATGGCTGAATGGCCGGTTGGACGTGTTGCGCCCGCCCGCCGCGGAGACGACGAACGACCTCGAAGATCGGACCGCGTGGATTCCTCCCGTCGTGAGTTCCTGCTGAAGCTCGCGAAAGGCGCCGCGTACACGGCGCCCGTGATCGTGTCGATGGCGACCCCCGAGTCCGTCCTGGCCCAGTCATCCGTGTCGCACAAGAAGGGTGGGGGCTCCAAAGGGAAGGGCAAGAACCCGAACGCCGTCACCGACTTCTCCGCCGGGCCCGCCGCTTCTCCGGGACCGTCCGCGCCCTGGCAGGTGGCTCCTCCCGGCAGCGCGAGCCCACCAGGCGGGGAGTGACCGCGCTGGCCTATCCGCCCACCCGCTTGTGGGACCCCGAAAGGCCGCACCGCACAACGTGCCGGAGCGGTTGACACCCCCCGGAGTGCCTTCTACCTTTCCATGCTCTGTCGGATTGCCCCTGCGGGCGATCCAACGGCAGCGCGCCGAGGACGTAGCGGTCCAGCGCGTTTTTTTCACGAATCGGGGATCCATGCCGACCATCAGTCAGCTCGTGCGGAAGGGCCGCCAGGCCGTCACGAAGAAGAACAAGGCGCCGGCGCTCCAGAAGAACCCGCAGAAGCGGGGGGTCTGCACGCGCGTGTACACCACGACGCCGAAGAAGCCGAACTCGGCGCTTCGGAAGGTGGCGCGTGTGCGGCTCACGAATGGCTACGAGGTCACGGCCTACATCCCCGGCGAGGGACACAACCTCCAGGAGCACTCGATCGTGCTCATCCGGGGGGGACGCGTGAAGGACCTTCCCGGCGTCCGCTACCACATCATCCGTGGAACGCTGGACGCCTCGGGAGTCGATGGCCGGCGGCAGGGACGTTCCAAGTACGGGGCCAAGCGGCCCAGGTAGGCGAAGATCCCATGAGCCGTCGTTCACGAGCCGAGCACAGGGAGACTCCTCCCGATCCGCGCTTCGAGTCAGAGACCGTCACGAAGTTCATCAACAACCTGATGATCGACGGCAAGAAGTCGACGGCGGAGTCGATCTTCTACGATGCGATGGACCTGTTGGAGCAGCGCGCGGGCCAGCCCGGTCTCAACGTCTTCCAACAGGCGCTGAACAATGCCAAGCCCGCGCTCGAGGTGAAGAGCCGGCGCGTCGGTGGTGCCACCTACCAGGTGCCCATCGAGGTGCGGCCCGAGCGCCGGGCGGCGCTGGCCATCCGCTGGCTGATCACGTTCGCCCGTGGGCGGTCCGAGAAGAGCATGTCCGAGCGACTGGCGGGCGAGTTGTTGGCCGCCAGCCGCGGTGAAGGTTCGACGATCAAGCGGAAGGACGATACCCACCGGATGGCGGAAGCGAACAAGGCGTTCGCGCACTATCGCTGGTAGGTAGGACGCCCCGGACCACGCGCGAAGCACGCGCGGGGTCAGGGGCACACGACAATTCGAGACGCGCGATGGCCTGCGGGCCCTCTCCGGTCACGGTGAGCGCGGACGGTCTGCGAGCTGCCAGGTTTGGGGCCGCAGCGGCATGAGCCGCGCTCTTTTTTTCGCCCGGGTGCAGGTCCGGGCCCGACGAACGAAGGACAACTGAAGGACCCGAGGATAGATGCCCAGGATCACGCCACTGCCGCAGCTCCGGAACATCGGCATCATGGCGCACATCGATGCCGGGAAGACCACGACCACCGAGCGCATCCTCTTCTACACGGGGCGGGTGCACAAGATGGGCGAGGTCCACGAGGGCGCGGCCACGATGGACTGGATGGAGCAGGAGCAGGAGCGGGGGATCACGATCACCTCCGCGGCCACGACCTGCCATTGGAAGCGGCTGGGCACCGAGTACCGCATCAACATCATCGACACCCCCGGGCACGTGGACTTCACCGCGGAGGTCGAGCGGTCGCTGCGCGTGCTGGATGGCGCCGTCGCCGTGTTCTGTGCGGTGGGAGGCGTGGAGCCGCAGTCCGAGACCGTGTGGCGCCAGGCGGATCGTTACGGCGTCCCACGCATCGCGTTCGTCAACAAGATGGACCGCGTCGGCGCCGACTTCGTGAACGTCGTCGGCATGATGAAGGAGCGCCTGGGCGCGAACGCACACCCGGTCCAGTACCCCCTGGGCCAGGGCGAGCTGTTCACGGGCATCGTCGACATCGTGGAACGCACCGCGATCGTCTTCGAGGACGAGCTCGGCTCCAAGTTCTCGACGGTCGAGATCCCGGACGCCCAGATGGAGATCGTCGAGGAGCTCAGGCACACGCTCCTCGAGGCCGCCATCGAGCACGACGACGAGCTCATCGAGAAGTACCTGGCGGGCGAGGAGCTGAGCAACGAAGAGTTCCGGCACGCCATCCGTGCCGCAACGATCAAGGGTGTGATCTTCCCGGTGTTCTGCGGCTCGGCCTTCAAGAACAAGGGCGTGCAGGCGCTGCTGGACGGCGTGATCGACTACCTGCCTTCGCCGGTGGACGTCCCTCCGATCCAGGGCCACCTGCCGCACCACGACGAGACGCACGAAAGCCGGGAGCCGTCGGACGACGCGCCGTTCTCGGCGCTGGCGTTCAAGATCGCGACGGACCCTTACGTCGGTAAGCTGACGTTCTTCCGCGTCTACTCGGGCTCGCTGCCGTCGGGTAGCTACGTGTACAACGCCACCAAGGACAAGCGGGAGCGAGTGGGCCGCATCCTCCAGATGCACGCCAACAAGCGGGAGGAGCGGGAAGAGGTGTTCGCCGGCGACATCGCGGCGGCCATCGGGCTCAAGGACGTGAAGACCGGCGACACGCTGTGCGTGGAGAAGGCGCCGATCATCCTGGAGGCGATGAAGTTCCCGGAGCCGGTGATCCACGTCGCGATCGAGCCGAAGACGAAGGCCGACCAGGACAAGCTGTCCACCGGGCTCTCCAAGCTGGCCGACGAGGACCCGACGTTCCGCGTCTACACCGACCCGGAGACCAGCCAGACCATCATCGCCGGAATGGGCGAGCTCCACCTGGAGATCATCGTTGACCGCCTGCGCCGCGAGTTCGGCGTGGAGGCGAACGTGGGCCGCCCCCAGGTGGCGTACCGCGAGACGATCCGCAGCCGGGCCGAGAAGGTGGAGGGCAGGTTCGTCCGTCAGACGGGCGGACGCGGCCAGTACGGGCACGTCGTCATCAACGTCGAGCCCGGCGAGCCCGGCAGCGGGTTCGTGTTCGAGGACAAGATCGTCGGCGGCGTCATCCCCCGGGAGTACATCGGCCCGGTGGAGCAGGGCATCCGCGAGGCGCTGGAGAACGGCATCCTCGCCGGCTATCCCGTCATCGACGTGAAGGTGGAGCTGGTGTACGGCTCCTACCACGACGTCGACTCGAGCGAGATGGCCTTCAAGATCGCCGGCTCGATGGCGATCAAGGACGCGATCCGCAAGGCGAAGCCGGTTCTGCTGGAGCCGGTGATGGACGTCGAGGTCGTCACCCCTGCCGAGTACATGGGTGATCTCATCGGCGATCTCTCTTCCCGGCGGGGCCGGGTGGGGGGCATGACCGAGCGGGCGGGCGCCCGCGTGATCGGCGCCTCGGTCCCCCTCGGTGAGATGTTCGGGTATTCGACGACCCTCCGCTCCCTGAGTCAGGGCCGGGCCGTCTATACCATGCAGTTCGCGCATTACGAAGAGGTCCCGAAGTCGAAGGCGGAGGAGATCATGTCCGCCAACGGGTCCTGAGCACTTCATTCACCCTCAGTACGACGAGCGAACCAAGGACGAGCCATGGCCAAGGCGAAGTTCGAGCGGACGAAGCCGCACGTGAACGTGGGCACCATCGGCCACGTGGACCACGGGAAGACCACCCTGACCGCGGCCCTGACCAAGGTGTCCAGTGACAAGGGGTACAGCACGAAGTACATCTCCTACGACGAGGTGGCGAAGGCATCCGAGTCGCAGGGTCGGCGTGACGCGTCGAAGATCCTGACCATCGCGACCAGCCACGTCGAGTACGAGACGGAGAATCGGCATTACGCCCACGTCGACTGCCCCGGACACGCCGACTACGTGAAGAACATGATCACGGGTGCGGCGCAGATGGACGGCGCGATCCTCGTGGTGGACGCCACCGACGGCCCGATGCCACAGACGCGTGAGCACATTCTGCTCGCGTATCAGGTCAACGTGCCGCACATCGTGGTGTTCCTGAACAAGTGCGATCTGGCCGACGACGAGGAGCTCCTCGACCTGGTCGAGCTCGAGGTGCGCGACCTCCTCAGCCAGTACAACTTCCCAGGCGACGACACGCCGATCATCCGCGGATCCGCCCTCAAGGCGATCGATGGAGATCCGCAGTGGGTCGAGAAGATCGAGGAGCTGATGGCGGCCCTCGACTCCTACGTGCCCGAGCCGGTGCGCGAGACGGACAAGCCGTTCCTGATGCCGGTCGAGGACGTGTTTTCGATCACCGGCCGTGGTACGGTGGCCACCGGCCGTATCGAGCGCGGCATCGTGAAGGTGCAGGACGAGGTCGAGTTGGTCGGCTTCGGCGCGAGCCGCAAGACGGTCGTCACCGGCGTCGAGATGTTCCGCAAGCTGCTGGACGAGGGGCGGGCCGGCGACAACGTCGGGCTGCTCCTGCGCGGCGTCGGCAAGGACGAGATCGAGCGCGGCCAGGTGCTGGGAAAGCCCGGCACGGTGACGCCGCACACGAAGTTCAAGGCCGAGGTCTACGTGCTGACGAAGGAGGAGGGCGGCCGCCACACGCCGTTCTTCAACAACTACCGTCCGCAGTTCTACTTCCGCACGACGGACGTGACGGGCTCGGCCCAGCTGCCCTCCGGGGTGGAGATGGTGATGCCCGGGGACAACGTCCAGATGGAGGTCGAGCTCATCACGCCGATCGCCCTGGAGAAGGAGCTCCGCTTCGCCATCCGCGAGGGTGGCCGCACGGTGGGCGCCGGCGTAGTGACCGAGGTGATCGAGTAGAGAAGGAGGCGAGGGCCCCCGGAGCCATCCGGGGGCCCTCGGTTCGCAAGCAGCACCACCCGGTGGTCGAATGACGACCTGGGTGAACCAGACAGGTAGTGGGGCCGAAGAGCAGCCCCCGCATGCAGTGAGGCTCTGCCGCGCGTAGCGGCAGAGCGAGGCAGGCGGAGGAAGGTCGCTGGGCGAGAGTCCCGCGGCCGAGCGGCCGAGTCGCAGCGGGGGCGGCTCTTTGGACCCCCCACCGAGAAGACAAATGGCTGAGAGAATCCGAATCCGACTGAAGGCGTTCGACCACTGGGTGGTCGATCAGACCGCCGCGGACATCGTGCGCACCGCCCAGAAGACAGGTGCCACGGTGCGGGGGCCCATTCCGCTCCCCACACGGCGCCAGCGCTGGACCGTGCTGCGCTCTCCGCACGTGGACAAGAAGAGCCGGGAGCAGTTCGAGCTTCGGACGCACAAGCGGCTGATCGACATCGTGGACAGCCGCCCGCAGACGATCGACGCGTTGACCAAGCTGGATCTTCCGGCAGGGGTCGACGTCGAGATCAAGGTCGACTGACGGAGGGACTCCGGAGATGCCCGGATTGATCGGAAGAAAGGTCGGCATGACGCGGATCTTCGATGACGAGGGGAGCCAGATTCCCGTCACCGTCATCGAGGCCGGTCCTTGCCCGGTCGTGCAGCTGAAATCGGAGAACGAGAATGGTGGCATCCGCTCCATCCAGCTGGGCTTCGGGGCCCGGAAGGAGAAGCACGCCACCAGGGCCCAGATCGGTCACGCCGTCAAGGCGGGGCTCGAGGCGGCGCCCAGGCTTCTCCGGGATTTCCGTCTCGAGGACGGCGAGGAGTACGAGGTGGGCCAGCGGCTCACCGTGGAGGTCTTCGAGGCCGGCGACCGCGTGAAGGTCACCGGTCACTCGAAGGGTCGCGGGTTCCAGGGCGTGGTGAAGCGCCATGGATTCACCGGTCGTCCGGGAGGGCACGGGCATCCGATGTCCCGCACCCCCGGCTCGATCGGCCCCGGAACCAACCCGTCGCGCGTCATCAAGGGGAAGAAGCTCCCCGGCCGCATGGGTGGCACCCGCACGAGCATTCGCAACATCCAGGTGGTCCGGGTCGATCCGGAGCGGAACCTGCTATTCGTGAAGGGCGGCGTTCCAGGCGCCCGTGACGGCTACGTCCTGATCTCGAAATGAGCCATGTATAAGGCGCGCTACTACAAGGCCGACGGCAAGAAGGGGAGGGCGCGGGCGTTGCCCGACACCCCCTTCGACGGCGTCGTGAACGAGAACGCCATGCACCAGGTGGTGAAGGCGTACCTCGCGAACCAGCGGCAGGGAACGGCTTCCGCCAAGACACGCAGCGAGGTGTCCGGCGGCAACAGCAAACCGTGGCGGCAGAAGGGCACGGGTCGGGCCAGGCAGGGCACCATCCGCGCGGCGCAGTGGGAAGGCGGTGGTCGCGCGTTTCCCCCGATCCCGCATTCCTGGCGCCAGCGGGTTCCCAAGAAGGTCAAGGCGCTAGCCCGCAGCTCGGCTCTCAACGACCGTGCGGAGAACGACCGCGTCGTCCTCGTGGACGTTCCCTCGCTGGAGCGCCCCAGGACCCGTGAGCTGACGACCTTCCTCGGCGCCATCGAGGTCGACGGCGGCAAGGTGCTGATCCTCACGGACGGGAAGAACGACAACGTCTATCTGTCCGCCCGCAACCTGAAGAACGTGGCAGTGCTGCCCTTCGGAGAGGAGTCGGTCTACGACGTGCTGTGGGCCGGCATCGTCCTCATCGAGCGCAGCGCGGTCGAGAAGAAGGCGGGCGCGGCGGCGGAGGCGGAGAGCGAGGAGGGCGACGATGCGTGAGCCCCATGACGTCATCATCTCGCCGGTGGTGACCGAGAAGACGTCCGACCAGATGGAGGCGCTGAACCTCTACACCTTCATCGTGGCCAAGGACGCGAACAAGATCGAGATCGGTCAGGCCGTCGCGCGGCTCTGGGACGTGACCGTGCGTGACGTCCGCACGATGCGTTACGCCGGCAAGGCCCGGCGCTCCGCCCTTGGCCGCATGGCCAAGAACTGGAGCAAGGGTCGGCGTCCGTCCTTCAAGAAGGCCGTGGTGCAGCTCGCCGAGGGCGACCACATCGAGTTCTACGAGGTGGGTTGACCATGGGCATCAAGAAGTTCAAGCCGGTGACACCGGGCACCCGCTTCCGCTCCAGCCTCGACAACGAGGTCGTAACGCGGAAGGGCCCCGAGCGCTCGCTCACGGAATCGCTGAGCGGCAAGGGTGGACGGAACCACCACGGGCACATCACCGTACGCCGTCGTGGCGGCGGCCACAAGCGCCGCTACCGCCGGATCGACTTCAGGCGGGAGAAGTTCGGCGTGCCTGCGGTGGTCTCGGAGATCGAGTACGATCCGAACCGTTCCGCGAACATCGCTCTGGTGACGTACGCCGACGGAGAGAAGCGCTACATCCTGCACCCGAAGGGGCTGAACGTGGGGGATCCGATCTCCTCCGGATCCAGCGCCGACGTGCGCATCGGATGTGCGCTGCCGCTGGAGCTCATTCCCCTCGGCACGTCCGTCCACAACGTCGAGCTCAAGCCCGGCAAGGGTGGGCAGATGGCGCGCTCGGCGGGCTCCAGCGTCTCCGTGATGGCCAAGGAGGGAGACTACGTGACGTTGCGGCTCCCCTCGACCGAGGTCCGGCGGGTGCGCAAGGAATGCCTCGCCACGGTCGGGGAGGTCGGCAACGGCGACCACGAGCTGACCGTGCTGGGCAAGGCCGGAGCCAACCGCTGGCGGGGCCGTCGCCCCAAGGTCCGCGGTGTGGCCATGAACCCCGTCGACCACCCGCTGGGTGGCGGCGAGGGCCGCTCTTCGGGTGGCCGTCCCCCGGTGTCGCCGTGGGGCAAGCCGGAGGGCAAGAAGACGCGGGACAAGAAGAAGGAATCGCAGAAGCTGATCGTGCGCGGCCGCCGGCGCGGCAAGGCGACGCAGTAGGCGAGTGGACAAGCAAACGGCTCGAGCCGAGGTCTGAGAGATGCCACGGAGCGTAAAGAAGGGACCCTACATCAGCGACCGCCTTCTCCTGCGGGTGGAAGTGATGAACTCCCGCGGGGAGAAGAAGGTCGTGAAGACGTGGGCCCGTGCTTCCACGATCTCCCCGGAGTTCGTCGGTCACACCGTGGCCGTGCACAACGGGAACAAGTTCATCCCGGTGTACATCACGGAGAACATGGTGGGCCACAAGCTCGGTGAGTTCGCCCCGACGCGCCTCTTCCGCGGGCACGGCGGCAAGCTGGCCGACAAGCGGGCCAAGGCGAAGTAGGAGAGCGTATGGAAGCGAAAGCGATCGCCCGCCACATCCGCATGAGCCCGCGCAAGGTGCGGCTCGTGGTGGACCAGATCCGCGGGA
>Ga0307424_1000193_pt1 | contig 31277 bp, 23 predicted proteins | sample SalMarWE160320MG_FD_202157 | JGI IMG/M metagenome (GOLD analysis project Ga0307424, IMG submission 202157) | Salt marsh sediment microbial communities from the Plum Island Ecosystem LTER, Massachusetts, United States - WE1603-20 | ecosystem: Environmental > Aquatic > Marine > Intertidal zone >... | reverse complement strand
AGGCGAGGCATGCCCCTGATATGGTGGGCAGGGATTTAGTGAAGGAAGTGACCTGCGGTGAGCCCGTTTTGTGGCAAAATGGCAGGCCCGTCAGGATTGAAGGGGGGCTTGATCACTTTCAATGGCCCGAAATGCCCGGGCGTTTTCGTGTGGTAGCCGTCGACTACGGCGTGAAATACAATATTCTCAGGTCCCTGGAGGAGAGAGGCTGCACTGTCCTTGTTATGCCTGCTGGAACGAAGAGCGAGTCCATTAGCACGCTCGATCCTGACGGTCTCTTTCTCAGCAACGGTCCGGGAGACCCTGCCGCGGTTCCCTACGCAGTGGAGGCTATCCGGGACCAGATCGGGCGAAGACCGATCTTCGGGATATGCTTAGGTCACCAATTACTTGGATTAGCCCTTGGAGGCAAGACCTTTAAACTCAAGTTCGGCCACCGTGGGGCAAACCAGCCCGTGAAAGATCTAAAGACCGGCAAGGTGGAAATCACCTCACAGAATCACGGTTTTTGCGTTGATATGGAATCATTGAAAGACCCTGACATTGAATTAAGTCATATCAACCTCAATGACGGGACTTTAGAAGGCCTGGTCCACAGAAAGCTCCCCCTTTTTTCCGTTCAATACCACCCTGAAGCATCTCCCGGACCACACGATGCCTCCTACCTGTTTGACCGATTTATTGGATTGATGAAGAGGGATTGAAGATCCCATGCCCAAACGCACAGACATAAATAAGATTCTCATAATCGGTTCCGGCCCCATAGTCATCGGCCAGGCATGTGAGTTCGATTATTCGGGCACACAGGCCTGTAAGGCGCTGATGGAAGAGGGTTACAAGATCGTTCTTGTAAACAGTAATCCAGCCACCATTATGACAGATCCTGAAACGGCCCATCGCACCTATATCGAACCGATTACTCCTGAGATAGTGACCAAGATAGTTGAAAGGGAGCGGCCACATGCCATCCTTCCCACCCTCGGGGGACAGACGGGGTTGAATACGGCCATAGGGGTGGCCGAGACCGGGATCTTGGAAGATCTGAACGTGGAGATGATCGGCGCTTCAATACAGGTAATACACAAGGCCGAAGATAGAGAGCAGTTTCGGGATGCCATGACGCGGATCGGTCTCAGGGTCCCTGAGAGTGGCATTGTCAGGGATATGGGCCAGGCAAAGGCCGTGGCCGAGCAGATAGGATACCCCGTTATTATCAGGGCCAGTTTTACCTTGGGAGGCTTTGGCAGTGGTGTCGCCTATAACAGGGAGGAGATGGAGAGGATTGCCAAGACAGGTCTTGACGCCAGTATGATCTCAGAGATTATCATGGAGGAATCCCTCCTCGGATGGAAGGAGTATGAATTAGAGGTCATGCGGGACTTCAGCGATAATGTGGTCATTATCTGTTCCATTGAGAATTTCGACCCCATGGGAGTCCATACCGGTGACAGCATCACAGTGGCCCCTGCACAGACCCTCTCGGATCGTGAATATCAGTTGATGAGAGATGCGGCCATCGCCATTATCAGGGAGATCGGTGTGGAGACCGGCGGTTCCAACATCCAGTTTGCCATACATCCTGACACTGGTGAGATGGTGGTCATAGAGATGAATCCGAGGGTCTCCAGGAGTTCTGCCTTGGCCTCAAAGGCCACCGGTTTCCCTATCGCCAAGATAGCAGCCAAACTCGCCGTAGGGTATACCTTAGATGAAATCCCGAATGATATTACCAGGGAAACTTTGGCCTCTTTTGAGCCCACTATCGATTATTGTGTGGTCAAGATGCCGCGATGGCCCTTTGAAAAATTCCCGGGTGCCGAGGACTATCTGACCACCTCTATGAAGTCGGTCGGTGAAACCATGGCCATCGGGAGGACCTTTAAGGAGGCGCTTCAAAAGAGTGTCAGGTCCTTGGAGATCGGGCGTTTTGGTCTCGGCGCCGATGCATCAAATGCCCTCCGGCATCATCCTGATCTCTATGAGATCGAAAAGGGCCTTATTCAACCAAATTCAAATCGCCTTTTTTATGTCCACGAGGCATTTGAGCAGGGTTTTCCCATAGAGAAAATACATGACCTGTCAGCGATTGATCCATGGTTCCTTTTCCACATCCAGCAGTTGCAACTCATGGAAGGACAGCTTAGGGATATGGCGAGTGGAGGGTCTGGACCGGATGAATTAAATAAGGATTTTCTGAAACGGGTAAAGGAATATGGGTTTTCCGATATCCAACTTGCCAAGATCTTTGATAGCAGTGAACAGAGAATACGAGAGATACGAAAGTCGAACGGCGTAGAACCTGTCTACAAGTTAGTAGACACCTGCGCGGCCGAATTTGAAGCCTACACCCCTTATTATTATTCAACCTATGAGCAGGAAAGCGAGATCCGTGCATCTAATAGGAAAAAGGTTGTGATTTTAGGAGGGGGGCCAAACAGAATAGGGCAGGGGATTGAGTTCGATTATTGCTGCGTGCAGGCATCTATGGCCCTTAAGGAGATGGGGATAGAGAGCATTATGGTCAACAGTAATCCCGAAACGGTCAGTACGGATTATGATACCTCTGACAGACTCTATTTTGAACCCCTGACGAGAGAGGATGTCCTTAACATTGTGGAGCAGGAAAAACCCGAAGGGGTCATCGTCCAGTTCGGAGGACAGACCCCTCTGAATATTGCTGTTCCCCTGAGAGAGGCCGGGGTCACCATATTGGGAACCAGCCCTGATAGTATAGACCGGGCAGAGGATAGGGAACGTTTCCAGAGGCTGCTTAAGAAATTGAAAATCCTCCAGCCTGAAAACGGGATTGCCACAGATAAAGATGAGGCGTTTAGAGTGGCGGACAGGGTCGGCTACCCTGTTGTGGTAAGGCCATCATTTGTATTGGGCGGCCGGGCCATGGAGATTGTTTATGACAGGAAAGATCTGGAATTTTACATGAAGGCGGCTGTTCAGGTTTCTCCTGGAAAGCCTGTTCTTATTGACAGTTTTTTGGAAGCTGCAACAGAGATCGATGTTGATGCCATTTCAGACGGGACTGATACGGTGGTGGCGGGGATCATGGAGCATATAGAAGAGGCGGGCATACACAGCGGGGATAGTGCCTGCGTCCTGCCCCCGATCTCTCTATCCCCTGAGATCCTGGACCAGATAAAGGAGCAGACAAAGGCCATCGCAAGGGAATTGAATGTAATAGGGTTGATGAACATCCAGTATGCTGTCAAGGGGGGGGTTGTCTATATCTTAGAGGTGAACCCGAGGGGTTCCAGGACGGTACCCTTTGTCAGCAAGGCGACAGGTATTTCCGTAGCAAAGCTTGCCACAAGGGTTATCATGGGAGAACGTGTGAAGGACCTTGGCATTCCCACCGAGATCACGCCGGCGCATATCTCTGTAAAGGAATCGGTCTTCCCGTTCAGCCGGTTTCCCGGTGTGGATTCTATCTTAGGGCCTGAGATGAAGTCCACTGGCGAGGTAATGGGTATCGATCAATCCTTCGGTCTGGCCTTTGCCAAGTCCCAGTTGGGAGCCGGGCAGAGGCTGCCGCTCTCAGGGAGGGTTTTTATCAGTGTCAAGGATGATGACAAGATGACCATGCTGTATACCGCCTCCCGCTTTCACAGCTTGGGATTTGAGATCCTGGCCACTAAGGGTACATCGAGGTTCCTCGCGCACCACCGAATCCCTAACAGGGTGGTGAACAAGGTAAGAGAGGGGCGGCCCCATGTTGTGGACATGGTCAAGAACGGGGAAATTGATCTTATCATTAACACCACGAGCAACAAGAAGACCGTGGCCGAGTCCTTCTCCATCAGGAGTGCGGCCCTCGCATTTAATATCCCCTATACGACTACCCTTGCAGGCGCCACTGCCACTGCCCTGGCTGTTGAATCGATGATTGAGGGCGAACTCAAGGTCAAGACAATACAGGAATACCATCAGAATTGAATATTGGGGATTCGATACTCGATACTGGATCCTGGTTACTGGCCGTGGCGAAGCGGCCTCCGGCTCGGAGAGAAATCCCGGTTCATCGGGGTTGCTGGCGATTGATGATGGAGGCGTGAATAATCTGTGTTAATCTGTGTAATCTGAGGATAGAATTGAGGATTGTGAAGGTGAAAAACCGAATGAACAGGACGAAATTACTTCCGGAGAGGCCTAAGGATGAATGTGGGGTCTTTGCCATATACGGGCATGAAGAGGCTGCCAAGATGGCCTATTTCGGGCTGTATGCCTTGCAGCACCGGGGGCAGGAGAGCGCAGGTATTGTTACCTCTGACGGCGCCCAAATGTATGAGCACAAGTCCATGGGTCTGGTGCCTGAGGTCTTTAGCGAAGAGACCTTGAACGGTCTGCAGGGGCATATAGCCCTCGGGCACGTGCGGTATTCCACCACAGGCTCTTCACTCATTGCAAATGCCCAACCTTTCAGGGTCCAATATGCCGGCAGGTCTTTTGCGATTGCCCATAACGGCAACATCGTGAATGCCCTGCAGATTCGGTCGGAATTGGAAAACAGCGGATCTATCTTCCAGACCACCATGGACAGCGAGGTGGTGCTTCATCTCATAGCGAAGTCCTTTAAATTGGGGCTGGAACAGGCCATGGTCCAGACAATGACCCAGATCAGGGGGGCCTACTCGATGGTTGTCATGACCGAGGATGGTATTATTGCGGCCAAGGATCCAAATGGTTTCAGGCCTCTCTGTATTGGACGACTGAATTCCGGCTATGTGGTGGCGTCAGAGACCTGCGCACTTGACCTGGTGGAGGCGGAATATCTCCGGGAGATAGACCCGGGTGAAATAGTCGTTATCAATGGTGAGGGTTTAAAGAGTATACCCTCGGGAATAGAATCGCGCAAGAGCCAGTGCATCTTTGAGTTGATATATTTCGCGCGGCCGGACAGCAATATATTTGGCCAGAATGTGTACCTGTTCCGCAAGAGACAGGGGGAACTCCTTGCAAAAGAGTTCCCCATTGAGGCGGATCTCGTCATGCCCTTTCCCGATTCAGGCAATTACGCTGCCATCGGCTATGCCCAGGCATCTGATATCCCTTTTGAGATGGGTGTCATCAGGAACCATTACGTGGGAAGGACCTTTATCCAGCCATCCCAGAGCATGCGCGATTTCGGGGTGAAGGTGAAGCTAAATCCGGTCAAGGAGCTTCTAAGGGATCAGAGGGTGATCATAATTGAAGATTCCATTATCCGTGGTACGACTGCTAAGACCAGGGTCCATACCTTAAGAGAGATAGGCGCTAAGGAGGTCCACATGCTTGTCAGTTGCCCCCCGCATAGGTTTCCATGCCATTACGGGATCGATTTTTCAACCAGGGGTGAACTGATTGCGGCCCAGAAATCGGTTCAGGAGATCTGCGATTTCGTGGGGTTAGACAGCCTTGGTTACTTAAATATCGACTACTTGGAACAGGCATCCCATATCCCCAAAGAGGAGCTCTGTTTTGCCTGCTTCAACGGAAAATATCCTGTCCCCATTGACGAAAAAGTCTCCAAATACTGCTTTGAATAATAGGTGAGCGTTCATAGGTTCAGGGTTCAAAGTTCGGGGAACCTCTGAACCGATGAACAGTTACAAAGGGTTTAGGGCTCAAGGTCCTTTACGGCCTGTAGCAGGGTATCGAAAAGCTCCTCGGTGTCTTCCTTTTCAAGGCATGAGAATGCCACCCGGAGATCTGTTTTGCCTAAGGAGATGAGACCGATCCCATATTTATCAAGGAGATGGACCCTGAGCGGTTCCGCTTCAACCGTTTTCAGCCGCAAACACATGAAATACCCTGAATTAAAAGGATAAGGTTCCCAGGCGTCATGGTATTGCGGGTTTGAAAGTACCCTTTTTACCTCCCGGGCCCGCCCTTGCATGATCTTGAATTTATCCGCCTTTTCTGCAAGGAAATCTTCCGATTGCAAGGACTTGAGCACAATTTCCTGGCTCAGATGGCAGGCGTTGGATATGGAGCCTCTGACCGCTCCGGCCGTTTTCTTTTCCAGAGCATCATAAACCGGCCTTGACTCGCCGCTCACTGACGCGCCATAAGTGATGAAGCCTACCCGCAGACCCCACACGAAATTTTCTTTTGTTGCCCCATCTAACTTGATGGCAAGGAGCCTTGGGTCATTACCGATCAATTTTGTAAAGATCGATTCTTTTAATGCATCGTCCGTATAGAAGAGTCCGAAATAGGCATCATCCGTTAGTGCCAGGACATTGGTTCCACCCCGGGCCGCTCTTTTCAGAATATCAACGATTTCATCCGCATCTTCGGGCGTGACAGTATAACCGGTGGGATTGTTGGGAAAGTTGAGTATGGGAATAATCTTTTTTCTCGATTCGGCCTCCGTGTTAACACAGGCCTCGAATTCTTTCAGATTGAATTTTCCCCTGTTGTCAAAAAGGGGATAGTGTACAATTCTGGCCCCCCTTCGGACCGCGAATATGAGGTTATAATTCCCCCACAGTTTGTCAGGAAGGATAATCGTATCGTCCGGGTCCACCCACATATCAGAAACCACGCTGAGGCCATGGGTGATGGCATTGGATACAATGGGGAGGCTCACCTCTTTACCCTTTAATGAAGGGTTTTTCCTGAATATCTCATCCTGCCACGTTTGACGGAGAGGCATGATGCCGAATGATGGGGCATAGGTGAGAGCCTCCTTAGGTCGGATCGCATTCAGCATGGTCATAACAGATGGGAGGTGCATGGTCCGCCCCTTTTCAGTTGCCATGCCGATGGTAGCGTTAAATTTATGGGCCTTTTCCTTTGCCTCAGCACCCTGGGAAAGGATCCCTTTTGGGAAAAAAAGGTTTTTCCCAACATGAGACAGCATCTCATAGATATGTTCATTCCCTGCCCTGATAATTTCGTTCAGCTCTTCCGCAATAGGATTCATGTGTGAACTCCTCTCTGTCATAACTGTTCCTGATATGTTCATCCCTTCCGATTGATTAGCCGTTGGTTCTGAGATTTGTCAAGTAAAATTATAAGATATTTTCGGATTCATAAATCTCCTGGGCCCTTGTGAGAGCGGCAAGGTCATCAATACCCATTACCTCTTCTTCATCTTCCGCAAGGATATATCCGACAGAGAGGCCGTCACCATGCATGTATTCGATGAGGTCCGTTATGAAATACTCTTTCACACTGCTCAATCTGCCATTGACCTCCTTTTCAACTAAGTGAGGTTTTGAGGCAAGCACAGGAAGGTAACGGAGGAGGGCTTCTTTTTTGGCGGCATAGACCCCTGAATTGCAGATTTGAAGCTCCTGTTGCCTCTTTTCGGGATATTTCTTCCAGTATTTCCATTCTGTGATTTTTTTAACCTGATTCCCATCCGTCTCAATCACGCCATATTGCTTTCGGGATTTCGGTCTGAAGCCGAGGACAATCAGCGCATGGTCTTTTAGACATCTTACAAGCTCCATATATGTTTTTCTCTTGACAAAAGGCACGTCGCCCATAGTGACAATCAGCCGATCATAGTCCCCGGTTTCCAAAAAGGTGAGGGCTGCAAGCAAGGCCCCTCCGGTGCCGTTGAGTTCAGGCTGTTCATGGTAAGTTAGATCGAGGTCACGGGTGGCCTTTATCACATCATCTTTTTTGTGGTTGACGACCACGGCCTTTATCCCGGGAGGAAGATTCGCCAAGATGTGAAAAAGAATAGGGTGATGTCCCTCATAAAAAGATTTTTCGGGAAGGAGGGGCAAAAGTGTCTTGTTGCCGTTGTACCCTTTCATACGGCTGCCCCTTCCTGCGGCTAAGATTACGGATGCTGTTTTCATATTTCCTAAGCCTTTGAACCTGTGAATTGTTAGGGATGATGCATGGTTGGGCTGAAATAGTCAAGGGCCAAAAAGATCCAACGGTATTTGTAGGACGGTGGGAAAGCCGAATTTTCACTTTACCCTGAATTTTTCTGCATGGGGTAATGGAACCTATCGATGATTTTAGCTTTGATGAGTGGTAGTTTCTGTGCTATATGAGGTTTTAGAAACTTGGTAAGGGACTGTCCGGAAATAAATTGGGCAAGATTGCGTTTTGATTTCGGTTGGATTTGGCTGCTCCGATTGAGCAAAACCGCAGGAATAGTAATACTATTTCGAGGATTTTCCGATTGAGGAGCGGCCAAAGGCAGCCAGAATCAGGGCCTAAGATGTTCAAGTTATTTCCGGACAGTTCCTAATGTCTTTGTTTATGTCATAACCTATTGAGTAACCTAAAAGATGAGGAGAGTGAAATGGCGAAAAAATTATGGCACGGAGCCAAATGGCCTGAGGGGGTTCCTTATGAAATCGAGGGGTATGAGAAGCCGCTGTTTTCCATTTTAGATGATACCGCGCGTGACTACCCGGACAAGACCTATACCATCTTCAACGACTTCACGCGTACCTTCGCCGAGGTGAAGAATACTGCCGATCGTGTGGCCAATTTTCTCGTTTCGCGAGGCATCAAACCTGGGGACCGCGTTGGCATCTTTCTCCCCAATCTGCCCCACTATCCGGAGATCTTCTTCGGTATCCTTAAGGCAGGGGGCGTTTGCGTGACCTGCAATCCCCTTTACCAGGCATCAGAATTGAACTTTCAACTTAAAGACTCCGGGGCCAAGGCGGTTTTTGCCATGGATCATCCCGAGTTTTATGCTACAGCGGTGAAGGCCATAGTGGGTTCTGATGTGGAGACAGTCGTCATCTGCAACGTAAAGTCGTACCTCCCCTGGCTAAAGGGCTTCTTAGGCTCGCTGTTCGGAAAAATCCCCAAGGCCGACAGCTATGAAACTGGCCATCTGATGTTTGATGATATTGTCAGATCGGCCCGCCCAGAGCCTCCTGAACTCGATATTGATGCGGTCAATGATGAGGCCCTGGTCCTCTACACCGGCGGCACTACAGGCGTTCCAAAGGGTGCCAGGTTGAGCCACGCGAACCTGCTATCCAATGTCATGAGTACCGAACAATATGCCCGTATCCCCCTTGGTGTGGGAGAGAAGCCTCAGAAAATTGAAAAGGGGGGTGCTCATACCTACCTTGGCGTTTTACCCTGGTACCACAGCTTTGGCCTCACTCTATGTATGTTGACAAGCTGCATCAATGCATCCCGGCTGGTATGTATACCGGATCCCAGGGCAGGCGATCCACCTTTCACAGGGGTCCTTGAGGCTGTTGAGAAGTATAAGGTGACCATTGTGATCGCAGTGCCCACTATCTATTCGGCCTTTGTCAATCATCCGCTACTCGACAAGTTTGACCTCTCATCGATTGTCGGGTGCGGTTCCGGGGCGGCCCCGCTGCCAGTTGAGGTCATTAAGCAATTTGAGGAGAAGACCGGGGCCGTTATTTTCGAGGGTTACGGTCTTACCGAAACCTCGCCCGTTATCACCTTGAATCCGACCAACACGGACCAGCGCAAGATCGGATCTGTCGGAATGCCCTTTCTGAGTACTGACATCAAAATGGTGGATCTGGAAACAGGACTTCAGGAATTACCCCAGGGCGAGGATGGGGAGATCGCTGCGTCCGGGCCACAGATCATGTTAGGGTACTGGAACAAACCCGGGGCCAACGAGGAGGTGTTTAGGGAGATTGACGGTAAACGATATTTTCTGACCGGCGATATCGGTCATTTTGATGAAGAGGGATTCATTGTCATTACTGACCGGAAGAAGGACTTGATTATTGTGGGCGGTTTCAACGCCTATCCCAAGGAGATTGAAGAGGAGATCTATACCCATCCCAAGGTGGCCTTGGTGGCAGTGGTGGGAGTGCCCGATCCCCGTTCCGGTGAGGCAGTCAAAGCCTTTATCCAGCTCAAGCCGGGGGAGGAAGCCACTGAGGAAGAATTTCTGGAGTTTTGCAAGGGCAAGTTGGTCGGGTATAAGCGACCCCGTGCAATCGAATTCCGGGACAGTCTGCCCGTTTCTGTTGTAGGCAAGGTGTTGCGTAGGGTCCTTCGCGATGAAGAGCTGAAAAAGACAAAAAAGTAGGCAGTTTAAAGTATGGAGTAGGCAGTAAGTAGTAGGCAGAAGGGGATAGATGAACTTTTATTTTGCGGCTGCTTACTCCTTACAGCCTACTGATTACTTCTTTTGTCCCCGCAATCCTATGAAGGCCTCTATGGAGCGGGGATTATAATATTTGGAGGTGAAAGAATGTTTAAAAATATCCTGGTTCCTACTGATTTCTCGGACGACGATAGTCATGCACTCGATATTGCCGTAAAGCTCTGTTCTCTCGATGGTGGAAAAATCAAACTGCTGCATGTCATAGAGATTATAGCCAACACGAGTTTCGAGGAGTTCAAGAATTTCTACACAACCTTGGAAAAGCGATCCTACAGTGACCTGAGTGCCATGGTTGCTCAATTCCAAGAGGGTGAGGCGAAGATAGAACCAGAGGTCATATATGGCAACAGGGCCCAAGAGATCCTCAGATTTGCAGGAGAAAACCATATCGATTTGATTGTGATGAAATCGCACAGAATTGATGTGGAGGACAGGGCACAGGGTTGGGGGACCATCAGTTATAAGGTCGGTATCTTGGCGCAGTGCCCTGTGATGCTTGTTAAATAGCAGGAAGAGGATATTGGCATGTTACCGAAGGATGGGCAGGTTGTTTGCATGGATGTGAAGGCTATTGATTTTGCGTTGACGGGGACGGAGATACGGCACCGGCTCAGAGGGGCGATGAAGGTTCTCTGCTTATCCATAGTGTTGGCGATGACCTTTTTGGGATGCAAGAAGGCCATGCCCGAATTGGACCCTAACAAATTTGTTTCGACTGCCCCGGGCAAGGCTTATGAGGTTTCTAAGGAAGAAAAATCGGACTCGCTTCCCGCTGAAAAATTGCCGGGCATTTCTGACGAACTCCAGCCCTCCGGACATCAGCTTACCTTGGCCCAGCTTGTGGATGTGGCCCTTCGTATCAATCCTTCCACGCAGGAGGCGTGGGAGCGGGCCAGGTCTGCCGCGGCTGAGTGGGGAGTTGCGCGTGGGGACTATTATCCCTCTATTAGCGGCGATGTGAGCGGAACAGGTATCGGGGGATCGACTCGCGGTGTATTTGGACAGGTGGGCGTCAGCCTCAGCTATCTTCTCTTGGACTTCGGGGGTCGCGAGGCCTCGGTTGAAAGCGCGAGACAGGCGCTTGCCGCTGCGAACTGGAATCATAACCAGGCGATTCAGGATGTTCTTCGGAACGTGCCCCAGGCATATTATAAGTATATTGGATACAAGGCCCAGGTTCGGGCATCTGAGGCAAGCCTGAAGGAGGCCTTAACCAGTCTGGACTCGACGAAGCAGAGACGAAAAGCGGGTGTAAGCACCATCGCTGATGAACTCCAAGCCCGCTCCAACGCTGATCAGGTGCGATTGACTCTGGTATCCAACCGGGGAGGAGAGAAGGTTTCGCGGGGAGAACTGGCAACAGCAGTGGGCTGGCCTGCAAATATCGAGTTTGATGTGGCAGTTGAACCCGATGAACTTCCCCTGAACAGGATGGAACAGAACACCAGAGAGCTTATCAACCTGGCATTGCGCGATCGGCCTGATCTTGCATCTGCCCGGGCCGCTGTCCGTCAGGGGAAGGCGGATCTGGATAAGGCAGAGTCTGATCTGTGGCCCAAACTCATTGCCACGGGGAATGTGGGATGGACAGGTATTGACGCGCGGTTGGGTGGGGACAGCGGGTTTTCTGAAGGGACGAGCGTTGATGCCTCTGATATAAGTTATTATGGAGGGCTTGCCCTTCAATTTCCTATTTTTGAAGGTTTTTCACTCAGGAACAAGGTGCGTGCGGCCAGGTCCGATCTGGAAGCTGCACGTGCTGCCTTGCGGGCCAAGGAGGTGGGAGTGATCTCCGATGTCTGGAATGCGTATTATAACGTGCGCACCGCTGCCCAGCAGGTGGAAACAAGCAAGACCCTTCTTGCCAGCTCCAAGGAATCTTACAGGGTTTCCTTGGCCCGGTACCGTGCGGGGGCCGCGGATATTGTGGAGCTCCTCAATGCCCAGAGTCTACTGGTTTCGGCCCGTTCCCAGGAAGTGGAGGCCCGAACAGATCTCTTCACATACTACGCTGAGCTTGTGCATGCCATCGGAGCGGATCTTCCATCCGCATCCACCGGAAATTTACCTGGGTCCGAATTGAAAGGGGAGGAGTCTCCACATGGCAAGAAATAGAAGAACCCGTCCCCTTCACCAATGGGTCGGACCGAACCTCTTGATGCTTCTTTGTTCGCTGTTCTTTTTGTTTTGGGGATGTAAAAAGGAAAACAGAAAGCCGCCTCAGGCGCCTCCCCCGGAAGTCACCGTGGAAAAGGTAGCTCTGCAAACCGTTCCGGTGCACCTCAATTACGTGGCGACCACGGATTCCGTCAAAACTGTGGATATTCGCGCCAGGGTAGAAGGCTTTCTTGAAAAGCGAATATTTGTTGAGGGGGCGGATGTCAAAAAGGGCGACGTCGTATTCGTCATCGAAAAGGCCCACTACCAGGCGGAACTGGAAAGAAGCCTGGCCCAATTAGCCCAGGACAAAGCCTCTCTCTCCTTTGCCCTCGACCAGGTAAAACGTTACAAACCCCTTGCTGAAAAGGATTTCGTAACCGAGGAAGCCCTTGAAGATTACCAAACCAAGGCCAGAGAAGCGGCTGCCGCGGTCAAGGCGGACCGGGCCAAGATCAAACAGGACCGTCTCAACTTAGGCTATTGCACCATGTACTCCCCGCTAAATGGTCGTATCGGGCGGACCCTGGTGAATGTTGGCAACCTGGTGGGGGCCGGCGAGGACACCAAGCTGGCTACCATTGTGCAGTTAGATCCCCTGTACGTCTATTTCAGCCCGAGTGAGAAGGACCTGCGTCTGATCCTGAAGTACCGCCAGGAAAAGGAGATCCCCGTGGACATCATCCTGAGCGACGGTAGCAGACACCCCCACCCGGGAAAGGTGGATTTTATCGACAACACGGCAGATCCCAAGGCCAATACCATCAACATGCGCGCCGTCATCCCCAATCCCGAAAAGACGCTTTTGCCGGGCATCTATGTCCAGGCCAGTCTCTTTTTGTGTGATGTGCCGGATACCCCCCTGATTTCCGAAAAAGCCATTGCCGAGGATCAGACCGGCACGTATGTTTATGTGGTAGGAAAAGACAACAAGGTGAAGCAAAAGCTGGTCAAGGTCGGGTTTCTGTACAAACACCAGAAAATCATCTGGAAAGGCCTGAAAGCAGGAGATCGAGTCATTACCGAAGGACTTCAGATGGTGAGGCCCGGCATGGTGGTCCAACCCAAGGAAGCGAAACCGGGAAACCAGGGAAAAGTCGAAAATCCGGACCCTCATTCAACGGATAAACAACCGGCCTCCAAAACTGGCCATGGCAAGGCGAAAACAAAAAGTCATCCGGAAGCAGAAAAAGGAACCAGCGCGTCGTTCACTTCCAAAAAGTAAGCGAAGCCCTTTTCTTTTGAGGAAGCCCTATGTTCGTCGATTTTTTCATTGACCGGCCCATTTTCGCAGGTGTGATTTCCATTGTGATCTCTCTCGCCGGAGCCGTCTGTATCAGTCTTCTTCCAATAGCACAGTTTCCTGAAATCACGCCGCCGACGGTCCAGGTAAAGGCCACTTACACGGGTGCCAACGCGGAAGTGGTGGAAAAAACCGTCACCACCCCCATTGAGGAACAGATCAACGGTGTTGAAGGCATGACCTACATGTCCTCCATCAGCTCCAACGACGGCACCTCCAACATTACGGTGACCTTTGATGTGGGCTATGACTTAGACATCGCCGCCGTTGACGTCCAGAACCGGGTTACCATGGCCCAACCCCAGGTGCCCGATGATGTACGCAAATACGGCATCACCACCCAGAAACAATCTCCCGATTTTGTGGTAATCATCTCCCTTTATTCGCCGGACGATACCTTTGACGACCTGTTTCTCAGTAACTACGCCTCCATCAACATTGTGGACATTCTGAAACGGCTTCCCGGCGTGGGGGATGTTCAGATCTTCGGCGAAAAAAAATACTCCATGCGTCTGTGGCTCAATCCGGACAAACTGACCAGCATGGAGATGACCGCCATGGACGTCATCGCAGCCGTCCAGGAACAGAATGTCCAGGTGGCCGCCGGAAAGATCGGAGATCCTCCCAGCCCTCCCGGTCAGACCTTTACCTATTCCATCAACACCTTAGGCCGATTGTCCTCGCCGGAGCAGTTTGAGGACATCATCATTCGAACCCGGCCGGACGGTTCCGTGGTACGGGTCAAAGATGTGGGACGTGTGGAACTCGGGGCGGAAAACTACGGTTGGTTTGGGCACTTAAACAGCGGTAAAGCCGCCCTGATCGGCGTTTTTCAATTACCGGGCGCCAATGCCCTGAATGTGGCCAAGGAAGTCTACGCCAATATGGAGCGTCTTTCACAGCGCTTTCCCCAGGGTCTCAAATATGCCGTAAGCTACGATACCACACTTTTTGTCAAGGAATCCATCAAGGAAGTTATTAAAACGCTTCTGGAAGCCATGCTGCTGGTATTTCTCGTGGTCTATGTTTTCCTTCAGAACTGGCGGGCCACTATGATCCCCGCCATCGCCATTCCCGTATCCCTTGTGGGCACCTTTGCTGTGCTCAAGGCCTTTGGTTTCTCCATCAACACCCTGACCCTGTTCGGACTTGTATTAGCCATCGGCATCGTTGTGGATGACGCCATTATCGTAGTGGAAAACGCCTCCCGTTGCATCGACGAAAAGGGCCTGGAGCCCAAGGAGGCCACCAAGGAGGCCATGCGCGAAGTCGTCGGGCCCATCATTGCTACTACGCTGGTGCTGATGGCCGTGTTTGTCCCCGTAGCCTTCATGCCCGGCATTACCGGGCAACTCTATCGCCAGTTCGCCCTCACCATCGCCTTTTCCGTGGGCATCTCCGCCATTAACGCCCTGACCCTGAGCCCGGCCCTGTGTGCGGCTCTGCTCAGAAAAACACCTAAAAAGCAGATCTGGTTTTTTCGAAAATTCAACCAGGCCTTTGAATGGTCCCGAAGCCGGTACCTGAAAGGGGTCAGGTGGTTTATCAAGGCCTGGGTGGTGATACTGCTGGTTTTTGCAGGTATGGTCGGCGCCACCTATTACATGTTCAAGATCGTTCCCACCGGATTCGTGCCCGCCGAGGACCAGGGCTATTTCATGGTGATGCTTCAGACCCCTGAAGGCGCATCCCTGTATCGAACCGAAAAAGTTTGCAGCTCAGTGGAAAAAGCCCTTAAAAAAACCCCTGGTGTTAAGGACGTCGTTATGATCGGCGGCTACAACCTGCTCAACTCGGCCATGGATCCCTCTTCGGCCGCCGCCTTTGTGATGCTTGATCCATGGGACGAAAGAAAGACCCCTGAACTGAGCCTTGGCGGCATCATGGGGACCTTCATGGCCCAGGCCCAGGATATCAATGAAGCCATTACCATACCCTTCCCCCCGCCCCCCATTCAGGGTCTCAGCACCACCGGCGGGTTTGAGTATGAACTCCAGGACCTTACGGGCGGAAGCCTCATAGAGCTGCGGTCCCTGGCGGGGAAACTGATTGAAGCGGGTCGCGAACAGCCCGTCTTGACCCCTTTGAGTACCACGTTTGAGGTGAATTATCCGCAGTTCTATGTGGAACTGGACCGTACCAAGGCCAAGAGCCTTCAGGTGTCCATCTCCGATATCTTTAACACCCTTCAGACCTTTCTGGGATCCATGTATGTTAATGACTTCAACAAATTCGGCCGCGTTTACCGGGTGTTCATTCAGGCTGAAGGCGTCTATCGGGCCAAACGGGAAGACATCGCAAAGCTTTACGTGCGGGCAGCAGACGGCAACATGGTTCCGCTGAGCGTCCTGGTCAAGGTCAAACAGATCCGAGGGGTTCAAAGCATCAAACATTACAACCTCTACCGTACGGTCTCCATTTACGGGGGAAATGCGCCCGGTTACAGTACGGGCCAGGCCATTGCAGCCATGGAAGCCATGTCCGCCAGGGACCTGACCAACGAATACGGATATGAGTGGACCGGTACGGCCTACCAGGAGATCGAGGCCGGCGGCATGGCCCCCTATATCTTTTCCCTGGCACTGGTCTTTGTGTTTCTGTTTTTGGCCGCCCAGTACGAAAGCTGGGTCATGCCCCTCATGGTCATGTTAGCGGTTCCCCTGGCCATTTTAGGAGCGCTTCTGGCCCAGCACATTCGCGGCATCGCCAACGACGTCTACTGCCAGATCGGGCTGGTGATGCTCATCGGGCTGGCCAGTAAAAACGCCATTTTGATTGTGGAGTTTGCCCGAGAGCTGCGAGAACAGGGCATGTCTATCGTGGAAGCGGCCGTTCAGGCGTCCCGCGAACGGTTGCGGCCCATCCTGATGACCGCTTTCGCCTTTATTTTAGGGGTGGTGCCCATGGTTGTGGCCCAAGGGGCCGGCGCGGCCAGTCGACACTCTCTGGGCACCGCCGTATTTGGCGGCATGCTCGCATCCACATTCCTGAGCCTGGTGCTGGTTCCGGTTCTCTATGTGGTTCTTGAAAAGCTGAGAGAACGACCGTTAAAGGGGAAAATGGGAGATGCGATTTCAGAGGATATCGGGGACCAACCGGATCAACAATAAATTTTCGTCACTTAATCAAGGAGGTCATCAGATGAAATTAAAAAAACGATTATTCCATATCGCAAGCCTTTTTATGGCCCTCTGTTTAATGGGCGGCTGCTTAGGGAATTATGGAACCCTCAGGGTGGCGTCAGGCAAATGGAGTGCTACCATCAAAGAGATAGAGGATAACTGGCAGGATTATGACATATACTATGCGGGCCTCTCCTATAAGAGTCCATCCGCGATTATGTTTGATCCCAAGCAAGATGGCAAGAGGCTCATAGGGATTAAGTGGATGCCCGTGACAGAGCGATCAGTCGTGCTGACAATCGTTGAGTGGTTAGCTGCAGATGCCAATTACCCGCCGACACTTTGGAGCATCTTAGGACCTAAAGGCGAATTTTTTGGCTATATGTACACCTCTGCCATGCAGGATGTTGTGATAGAGGAAATTGAGCCTGGCACGCTCAAGATTGATAACATCCCCCTGCCGCCCTTTGATTATGGCGCCGGGATTGGTCGTGCAGGTTGAGAAAGCCTGGAATCTCTGACATGGCGCCTCTGATCGTTATAGCTGGTAGGCCAAATGTGGGCAAATCCACGTTGTTCAATCGTCTTTCCAGGTCCAAGACTGCCTTGGTCGACGATCGCCCCGGCATTACCCGAGACCGGCTTTATGCCACCATAACCTGTGAGGGAATTGTGGCTGGCCTTGTGGATACCGGTGGGTTTGAGGATCTGGGCCAGGATCCCCTGTTGAAGGAGGTAAGGACTCAGGTGCAAAAGGCCGTGGATGAGTCCGATAGGGTGATCTTCATGGTAGACGGCAGGCAGGGGATAATGCCTGGCGATGAAGAGATGGCTCAGGTCCTGCGCAAAAGTCAAAAAGAGATCTTTCTTGCTGTAAACAAGATAGACGGCCCGGAACATGACCATCTGGCCCCCGATTTTTATAAATTGGGCTTTAAGCATGCCCACCCCATTTCAGCATCTCACGGTTATGGCGTAAGTGCCTTCATCAGCGAAGTAATCAGAGGCCTCTCAGCATCTGAAGTTGAAAGGGAAGACCCGAACCAGATAAGGGTTGCTGTCTTAGGCAGGCCAAATGCCGGCAAATCGTCCTTGATCAACAAGATGCTCAAAAAGGACCGCTTGGTGGTGAGTGAACTGCCGGGGACAACCCGCGATAGCGTTGACGCCCTTTTCCGTTATGGCAAAAGGGAATACCTCCTGATCGATACCGCCGGTATTCGAAGAAAGGCTAAGGTCAAGGCCAAGATAGAGAAATTTTCAATGATCAAGGCCATCAAGAGCCTCGATCGTTGCCATGTGGCGCTGATCCTCTTAGACGCCGAGGAAGGGGTTTCAGATCAGGACGCCCGGATCATCGGCTATGCGGTTGAAAAGGGGAGGGGAATAATCTTGGTTGTTAATAAATGGGATTTAATCAAGGGGGATGCTCGAAAAAAGCGCCTCTTGGATAATGCCATAGAAAGGCAACTAAAATTTGTCCCATTTGCGCCGAGGATAAATGTTTCCGCCCTGACCGGCGAACGGGTAATAAAGCTTTTTGGAAAAATCGATATGGTTTTTGATCAATTTTCAAAGAGGATAAGCACTGGAGCCCTTAACAGATCGATTCAAAAGATGATTGAAAAACATCCACCCCCCTGGGTGGGCCGGGGAAGACTCAAATTTTTCTATGCCACACAGAGCCGTACCAGACCACCGACCTTTATTGTATTTGTGAACAGGCCCGATAAACTCCATTTCTCTTATGAACGTTTTTTGGCCAATCAATTGCGGGAGCAGCTTGCTCTCACCTCTACCCCTATTCGGTTAAAGTTTAGAAAAAGATGAACCAAGCCAAAGAAAGGGAATGGCAGGATAGGCTGGAAGGAAGATCCAATGCGGTTCTTCTGGTTCGGGAGATTTTAGGATGCACCTGTCCTGAGGAGATCTTTGATCATTACCAGGTCCAACATCATATTTCTGAAATGATCCCGATGGTTCAATTGATTATGGGGAACAGACTCCTCATATGGATTGTAGACGGTGTCAAGATTGTTGAACCCGGAGAAACGTTGCTCAGGTTACTGGAACAGGGTCTGGCAGAACGCGAAAGCCGTGGCCTCAATCGCTTCAGGCTTGTGGTGGTCGCTGAATCCTTGTCTTGGGAAAAGGAGTGGGCACATCTTGTGGAAGGTTTGGGCCCAAGGGTCCATCTTCATGTTTTATTAGAGATAAATTGGAAGTCTGATCAGTAGAAGGGAGAATAGCAATAAATGTTGCTTTGAGCGAATATATTGTAAGTGAATAATACGACTACCTAAGGCCAGGGAGGTGAGCGTCCATGAATATCAGAATAGTGATTGGCAATATGTCCCTTGATGCAGAACTGAATGATGGCCCCACTGCCAGGAAAATAGCAGGAATTCTCCCGCTGAAGACCTCATTCAATACATGGGGCGATGAGATATATTTTTCTATCCCCGTAGAAGCGGAATTGGATGAAAGTGCCCGGGAAGAGGTAGAAATGGGGGAATTGGGCTACTGGCCCACTGGCAGCGCATTCTGTATTTTTTTTGGACCGACCCCCATGAGTACTCCAGGAAAAATTATTCCGGCAAGCGCTGTTAACATCATAGGAAAGGTTAAGGGGGATGTCTCCAAGTTGAAGGAAGTGATGGATGAAAGCCAAGTCGTCGTCGAGGCGATAGATTTTTCTTAAAGAAAGAAGGGCACCCTTGTCGAATTTTAGCCCGGGAAAACCGAGGAAAGGTCTTCAAGAAGAACAGGATACCTTCCAAATACTGAACAATCTGCCGGATGGTCTTTTTACAATGGATATGGAGGGCACGATTACATACTTTAATGACGCGGCAGAACAGATCACCGGTCTTTCGGCCTCCGATGCCATCGGCATGCAATGTAGGCAAGTATTTGGTAGCCCTGTCTGCGAAACCGACTGTCCCTTGAAACGGTCCGCACGGTCTGCAAAGGAAGCCCACAACCGGGAGGTTACCGTAGTTAGGGCAGATGGAAAAAAGGTCCCTATTATCTGCAGCTTTTCCAGCCTGAGGGGACCCGATGGAAATGTGGTCGGGGGCATGGAGGTTTTCATTGATATTTCAGATCGAAAGCATCTTGAAAATGACCTCAGGCTTTCCGAGAGGAAGTATCGACGTATCTTTGAAGGCTCCAAAGACATGATCCTGATTATCTCCAGGGACGGTGCCATCAAGGATGTAAACCAGGCAGGCGTAGACTTGCTTGGATACGCAAGTAAGCAAGAGTTGCTTGAACTCCAATCCGTGGAAGAGATATACGAGAACCCGAAACACTGGCAGGTGTTCCAAAAACAGATCCACAGGGATGGCTTTTTCAAAGATTTTGAGGCGGGTTTCAAGAAAAAGGAGGGTGCCCGCCTGCACTGCCTGATTAGCGGCACCGCGGCTAAGGGTAAGGACGGTAAAATTACCGGGTACGAAAGCATTGCCAAAGATATCACGGCTCGAATGGACGCCATCAGGAGCTTTCGAAAGCGACACTGGGAATTGTGGCTCCTGAATTCCGTTGCCTTTGCTATGAACAAGGCCCAGGATCTGGATGAAATTCTTATGACAGCCCTGACAAAGGTCCTGGAGGTGCTGAAGCTCAACTCCGGAGGCATCTTTTTGATCGATCACGACAAGCCCATTTTCTCACTCAGGGTGCAGAAAGGCCTAACGGATAGTGACAAAAATCAAGTTCCTCGGATACTGCTAAATGATGAACCCCTCATGAACTCATTGCTCAAGAGAAATCTAACACTCGACCCCGAACCTATTTTCCCCCCTTTCAAGGCAACTTTAATAAACGGGGACGATGATAATTGCGCAGATCTCACCTGTTTCCTGATTACTGCAAAAAAAAAGGCTTCCGGTTTCCTTTCGTTCGTGGTTCCACCCGATAGAGACCTGACCACGGGTCAGGACTATCATCTGCTTGGTTCTCTCGGAAACTTCTTAGGTGGCGCCATTGAAAATGCCCGTCTACTTCAGGCCGTTCGTGAAAATCGAGAAGACCTCAAACGGCTGACGGCTAAGTTGTTTCATTCGCAGGAAGAAGAAAGAAGACGGATCGCCCGGGAGTTACACGACGAGGCAGGCCAGGCCCTCACAGGGATAAATTTTACATTAGAGACCATTGAGAAGGGACTCACTACAGAAAGCAATAGTGTGAAAAAGCTTATCGAGGACGCAAAGAAGCAGATCAATCGCACATATCAGGAAGTGCGCCGGATGTCCTACAGTTTGCACCCCGCCCTTTTAACGGACCTTGGTCTGGAACCTGCGCTGGAATCATATCTGTCCTCTGTCTCCAAACACACCGGACTGGATATAGATTTCAAAATGGTGGGGTTTGAAGACCGGGTGGATCCGGCAATTGAAACCGTGCTTTATCGCCTATCGCAGGAGGCACTGACAAACGCACTGAGGCATTCTCGGGCAAAGCATTTCAGGCTTTCAATTATAAAGGGGTACCCCCAAATCATTTTTTTAGCCGAAGATGACGGCATAGGATTTGTATCAGGTGAATTTGATCAGCCCAAACATGGCCTGGGTCTGTTGTCCATGAAAGAGCGGGCGGCTATGTTGGGCGGGCATTTTTCACTCCGTTCCTCGCCCGGTGAAGGAACGCGAATCCGAATAGAAATCCCTATCACAGAGGGCCCTGATGATTGACAGGGACGTCACAATCATTTTGGCGGACGATCACACAATCGTTCGACAGGGACTTGCCAAGCTATTAGAAGGAGAGCCTGGATTCAATGTGATTGGAGAGGCTGAAAATGGGCGAGAAGCGGTAATCAAGGTGGAAGAACTAAAACCGGACGTGGTTATAATGGATATCTCGATGCCCATGCTAAACGGCATAGAGGCGACCCGGCAGATCAAGAAAATTATGCCGCGGACCAAGATAATTATACTTTCCATGCATTGTCATGATCGCTATATCAGAGAACTTTTCAGCCTCGGGGCCTCTGGATACCTGCTCAAAGATTCGACGGGCAGCGACATCGTAAAAGCGATACAGACTGCCATGGACGGTGATGCCTATATGAGTCCTTCGGTTTCACGGCTTGTCATAGAGGATTATGTTTCCACCAAGAAAAAGTCGTTCAGGGAAGATCTCTACAGCACTCTTTCCAATCGGGAGCGTGAGGTATTCCAGATGATTGCCGAGGGACATTCTACCAGGAAGATCTCGGAAATCCTGTACATAAGCCCGAGTACAGTCAAGACCCATCGCTCCAAAATCATGGAAAAGCTTCGAATAGAAAACATCTCGCAATTGGTTCAGTTTGCCATAAGAATAGGCATCGTAGACCTTCAGTCACGGTGATACCATCTTCCTTGAAATATGCCTTCGGGCCATTATCCAAGACCAGTCCAAGCCCAAACCAATGAAGACCTAAAAATAGTCCTTTGTCGAGGAAAAATCATCCTATGGACTATTGCAATCCTTTCATATTTTATCTATGAACATACCAGAATACATTCACTTTTGATTCAGACTTAATAATTCCAGCAAGTAATGCATCGACTCACAGTCTTGGGCTTAGGTGCTTAAAGCAATAAACCTAAAAAAGAGAGGGTATACTATGATTCTTATCGGCGAAGATTTGAATGTAATGTCTAATGCAATATCTCAGGCCATCAAAGAGCGCAATGCCGAACCGATTCGTGCGTGTGTCGAGGGACAGGCAGGAAACGGCATGGACTATCTGGACCTGAATGTTGGACCCCAGAAAAAAGATCCGGCCCAGACCATGGACTGGCTTGTTAATACAGTCCAGAAATTCACAGATCTTCCTTTGTGTCTTGATACAACAAACAGTGTGGCCATGGAGGCAGGCCTTAAACTGTGCAAGAAAAAGGCCCTGGTCAATTCCGCATCCGGGGTCAGAGAAAGCATGGAAACCGTTATGCCATTGTCTAAAAAATATTCTGCCGGACTGGTGCTTTCCGTGATCAATGATGCAGGCCTGCCCTCAGACGCAGACGAAAGGGCCGCGAGCATTTTGGAATCGATGGAATATGCCAATGAACTGGGCATCAAAAATGAAGACATCTGGATCGATCCCGTTCTCATGCCCGTTGGAGTGGACCAACGCCAGATCTTATCCTACATGGAATTCATCCAAATGATCCCGGATCTGGCGCCTGGCGCAAAGTCAGTATGCGGTCTGTCCAATCTATCCTACAGTGCACCAAAGGAACTCAGGGGACTCCTCAATCGCACGTTCATGGTCATCATCGCCCGGTACGGCCAGGATGCGGCCATTGTAAGTGGCTTCGATGAGGAACTCATCCGGTTGAATAAAGGAGAAATGCCTGAGGTCGTTGACCTCATTCACAGGGCCATGGATGAAGAGGACATGGACATCTCCACCCTGTCTACAAAAGAACAGGAATACGTAAAGACAACCCAGGTCCTCATGGGAAAGACCCTCTATTCCAATTCCTGGTTAGAGGTATAAAAGGAGGAGCGTTATGATGTTTCAGGCACCCTTAGAGAAGTATCCTGTGAATATTCGAGAAGTAGTTTTGGGACTGGGTGAAAAGGCCAAAAAAATAGGCGGTGAAAACACATTCCCTTTCCATTTCTTTGAGGGATCCCTGCCTAACTCCCCTGGACTCGCTTTAGAGGTTCTTGATATGCAGCCTGAAAACTGGGCCACGTGGGCCCTTGATCCGTTTAAGGATGTGGTGTCCGATCCAGTGGAGTGGGCTAAGAGAGGTGTAGAAGAATATGGAGCGGAAATCCTGTGTCTCCGACTCCTGAGTATCGATCCAATGGGCATGGACGTGGCCCCTGAAGAGGCGGCGAAAACGGTCCGGAATGTCGTGGATTCCCTTAATATCCCCCTGATCGTATTGGGAACGGGAACGGAAGACAAAGACTCGAAGGTCTTAATAGAGGTTGCCCGGGCATGTTCGGGTAAAAACCTGCTCTTAGGCCCGGTGTTGAAGGGAAATTATCAGGAAATTGCAAAAGCCGCACTGGAGCATGGCCACGCCATCGTGGCCCAGGCATCCATGGATGCCAATCTGACCAAGGAATTGAACATCGCCCTGTGCAAATTTTTCCCGCCGGAAAAGATTGTAGTTGATCCTACTTCTTCCGCACTCGGGTATGGCATGGAGTACACCTTTTCCATAATAGAAAGCATCAAGCAGTTCGGCCTTGTTGCTAAAGACAATATGATGCTGATGCCTGTTTTTGCAGATATTGGAATAGAATGCTGGAGAACCAAAGAGGCAAAGGAGAGCAAGGATCAGGGCGTGCTCTGGGAAGCAACTACCGGCATGACATTCCTGCTGGCAGGAGCAAATCTCGTCGTTTTCAGGCATCCGGAGGCGCTAAGGCTCATAAAAAACATGATTTTGTAAAACATTTTCTTGAACACTATTAGGTTTGCAGATCCTGTCGAGTATAATATAGGAGGTTCGTTATGGCACTCAAGGGCGCCGAGATCATGAAGAAGTTACCTAAAACCAACTGCAAGGAATGCGGTTGTGCCACCTGTTTCGCTTTTGCCATGAAACTGGCCACAGGGGGAGTCAAACTGGATGATTGTCCTTATCTCGACCCGGAAGTAAAGACCGAACTAAAGGACGCAATGGCCCCCCCCATGAAGCTTGTGACCATCGGCACAGGGCAAAATGCCATTGTTATCGGCGAGGAAGAGGTCATGTTCAGGCATGAGAAAACCTTTTTTCACGAGCCTGGTATCGCAGTCCTTATTTCCGACAGGGAAAGTGAATCGGACATTGGTGAAAAACTTGCCCGTGTAAAAGATCTCCGTTTTGAAAGAATAGGAAACGTTCTCAAGATCGACCTGTTAGCGCTTTCAAATGATTCAGGTGACAGCGGCATATTTGAAACACTTGTCAAAAAGGCATATGAGACAACGGATTTTCCATTTATCCTGATCTCCGAGGATATGGATGCCCTGTTCTCTGCCGCGGCCATGTGTGCGGACAGAAGACCCCTTGTGTATCCTATAACAAGCGATAATGTGAGTGCTTCCATCCCCAAACTAAAGGAACTGGGCGTACCCGCCGGGGTCAAAGGAGACAGCTTAGATGAAATTATTTCCGTCACATCTCAGCTTAAAGATGCCGGTGTTGAAGAGAGCATTATAGACCCCGGATCGAGGAATATGCTGGATGGGATCAGGGACCAAACCCTTATCAGAAGGGCTGCCCTGAAAAAGGGATTCAGGCCCCTGGGCTATCCCACCATGACCTTCCCCTGCTTTATGTGTCAGGATAAGTATGAGGAGGCACTTGCAACCTCCGCCCTCATGACCAAGTACGCAGGCATCGTTGTGACCTCCCTGATTGAAAAAGATTTTATTTTTCCCCTGCTGGTCCATCGATTCAATATCTATAGTGATCCACGCAGACCCATGACAGTGGAAGAAAAGGTCTACGAAGTAAGCCAGCCAGATGAAAATTCGCCCATCCTGATTTCCACTAACTATGCCCTGGACTTTTTTATTGTATCGGGCGCCATTGAAGAGGCCAACATCCCAGCATTCCTGTGCATTAAGGATACGGGTGGGATCGGCGTCCTGGCCGCCTGGACATCCGGCAAATTTACCGGCGAAGCGATTGCCGAATTTTTCAAAAAATACGATGTGGAAAACAGGGTGAAACACAGAAAACTTATCATTCCCGGTGTGGCAAAGAAGCTTAAGGACGAGTTAGAAGAAGAACTCCCTTCATGGGAAATCCTGCTTGGTCCCTCGGAAGCAAGCGATATTCCGAAATTCCTATCAGAGGAGTGGAAGGTCTAATGGCAGTGCCTTCGAAAGATGAAGAAAAGCAGATAACAGAGAGCATCCGTGAGATACTGTCTCGATATGACAAAGACAAGGGTCGCCTGATTCCCATTCTCCAGGAAGTTCAACAGGCCTTCGGGTATTTGCCCCGAATAGCAATTCAGGAGGTCGCCTCCCATCTAAGGATGACGGATGTCCGGGTCTTTGGCGTGGCCTCTTTTTATAATCATTTCCGTTTCATCCCATTAGGGAAGCACCCCATCCAGATGTGCATGGGAACGGCCTGCCACATGGTAGGGGGAGGTCTGGTCTTAGAGGCGTTGGAAAGGACCCTGGATATTAAAGTGGGGGGAATTACGGAAGACAGGGAATTCAGCCTTGACCGTGTTGCATGTATTGGGTGCTGCGGTCTTGCTCCCGTGATGGTGATCGGGGAAAAAATATATCCAAAAATGTCTCCCACCAAGGTGGATGAGGCTTTTGTCAATCTGAAAATGGAAGCCGAAGAGGATTGACGATTGACTATTGACAATTTGTGGGAATAGAAGATCCAAAATGTTTGATACAATTAAGAGACCAACATGACGTTCGAAGAAATAAAGAGAGAGGCACTTGCCCGTTGGGAACATATAGAACAGGATGGCATCCCTGTTATCCGTGTCGGGACGGCTACCAGTGACAGGGCATCGGGCGCCCTGGAGGTAGTTGAAGAATTTGAGAAAGAGCTTGCAAGGCTAAACGTTGAAACTAAGATCATTCAGACGGGTTCGATCGGTTTTTGCAATTATGAACCTATGGTAATCATAAGCAAACCGGATTATCCCCGTATCTGTTATAACAACGTGACCCCTGATATGGTTCCGCGTCTGGTTGAAGGATTTCTTTTAGAGGATGACCCCTGCATGGAATTTGCCTTGGGGACACTCGAAGGGGGCGACGGAACCCCTCCCCATATCCCGGAATTGCCCCGGTCCGAGCATGAATTAAGGCTTCTTTTGAGGAACTGCGGTTTTATTGACCCGGAGAATATCCATCACTACATCGCCTTAGGTGGCTACAACGCCCTCGCCAGGTCCCTTGAGATGAGTCCGGATGAAATCGTTGAGGAGGTCAAAAAATCAGGTCTCAGGGGGCGGGGCGGGGCAGGTTTCCCAACGGGGCAAAAGCTGGAGTCGTGCCTCAAGGCCCGGGGGAGGCCCAAGTATGTGGTCTGTAACGCCGATGAGGGAGACCCCGGAGCCTTTATGGATCGGGTGATCTTAGAAAGCGATCCCCAGGCCGTCTTGGAAGGTATGATCATCGTAGCCTATGCATTGAATTCTCATAAAGGTTACATCTATACCCGTATGGAGTACCCCCTTGCCGTGGAGCGTCTCAAAACGGCCATAGAAAATGCGAAAGGCCTGGGGCTTCTCGGCGACAATATTTTAGGTTCGGGTTTCAGTTTGGAGATTGAAGTCTTTCAGGGCGCAGGGGCCTTTATTTGCGGTGAGTCCAGTGCGCTTATGTATTCTATCGAGGGGAAAAGAGGTTTCCCCCGGGTCAGACCGCCCCAATCCATAGAGTCCGGGCTCTGGCAGAAGCCCACCCAGCTTAATAATGTGAAGACCTTTGCCTCAATCCCCGTGGTCATTGATCAGGGGAGTGAGTATTTTTCGAGCATAGGGACTGATACAAGTAAGGGTACTGCCGTCTTCGCCTTAGCAGGCAAGGTGGAAAACGTGGGTCTCGTTGAGGTTCCCATGGGCACGACCCTGAATACGGTTATAACTGAAATCGGTGGCGGGGTAAAGGGGGGGAAGCATTTCAAAGGTGTACAGACAGGCGGGCCTTCCGGGGGTTGTCTGCCTGAGCAGTTTTTAGACACTCCCATTGACTTTGACTCTCTGAAGGAGGCGGGGGCCATGATGGGTTCCGGTGGCATGATTGTCATGGATGAAGAAAACTGCATGGTTGATGCGGCCCGCTTTTTTCTCGATTTCACCGTAAAGGAATCCTGTGGAAAATGCTCTATGTGTCGCCTCGGGACCAAACAGATGCTTAGTATCCTCGAAGACATCGTAAGGGGTGATGGCCAGCCTGAAGATATTGAACAGTTAGTCGGCCTTGGTGAAGATATCAAGATAGGCTCTTTATGCGGACTTGGAAAATCCGCTCCAAATCCCGTAATGACAACTATCCGCTATTTTCGGGAAGAGTACGAGGCGCACATACTGGAAAAACGCTGCCCGGCCCTGGTTTGCCGTGAACTTATAGCCTACTATATTGACCCGGAAAAATGTTACAGGGGGTGTGAACACTGTGTGGTGGTCTGCCCATCAGAGGCCATTACCCAGCATCCTAAACGCTTCAAGGTGGTTGACCAGACCAAATGCATCAAGTGTGGGAACTGTCTGGAAGTGTGCCCACCGGAGTATAATGCAGTGGTGAAGCTTTCGCCCATCAGTAAGGTGCCGGGTCAGGTTGAGAAATGACGGAACTTATTAAACTGACCATTGACAATACCCGGGTTGAGGCGGAAAAGGGAACGAAGATTCTCCAGGCCGCGCTGGATGCCGGAATCTATATCCCAAATCTGTGCTACATTCCCGAGACAGATCTTCCCTTTGGAGGGTGCCGCCTCTGTTATGTTGATGTAGAAGGGAGAGGTCCGGTGACCGCCTGTACGCAACCGGTGACAAACGGCATGGTAATTCATACGCAAACCCCTGAAGTCGAAAGACTTCGGCGCACTGCATTCAAATTGCTTATTGCTTACCACGACCTTGACTGCCGTAATTGTCCCAAGAACAAAGAATGCGAGCTTCAAGAAATTGCTTCAAAGGTTAAAGTCAAACTGAAGACGCCCCAAGATTTAAGAGACCTCCCAACCGACCTGCTCCCGCTGAACACCACAAATCCATATGTGACTTATGACCCCAACCGATGTGTACTCTGCGGAAAATGTGTCTACGTATGCATTCAAAAAAATGGGGAACCATTGATCGATTTCGCCTTTCGGGGACATAAAACAATGCTGACCATGTCCTCCGATATCAAATTGACAGAAGAAAAATGTCCGTCTTGCGGGCAATGCGTTGCCATTTGTCCGACTGCCGGGCTGCAAACACCAACTTCTTTGCAGTCCAATGGAAATCGTGCCGAAGGCGGCTAAGCGAAAAAACAATAATATTCACCAACTGAAAGGAGTACACCATGACCGAAATGACACCAAGAGAAAGGGTTCTCAAACTGTTTGAGAGGAAACCGATAGATACCATGCCCTGCTTCAGCGGGCAGGGAATGGTAACGGTTCCTTCCATTGATAGCATAGGCATACCTTTTTCCCAAATCCATCTTACAGCAGAAAACATGGCCGAATCCGCCATAAAATCAATGGAAATGTTTGACTTTGACGCGGCTGTCGTGCCCTATGATATGTGTACTATCCCGGAGGCATTGGGTCTGGGGGTGAGTATCTATGAGAACGCTGAAGGAATTCTTTTTCCAACGATTCCCAAGAAGTGGTCTTCCCCTGACGAAGTTGTCATCCCGGAGGATTATCTTAAGAGGGCAAGAATGCCGGTCGTAGATGGGGCCATAAAGATCTTAAAGGAAAAGATAGGTGCAACCCACGCTATAGGCACATGGATTCTTGGGCCGTTCACCCTTGCGGGCCAATTGGTGGAATTAGATGTGCTTATGAAAATGACATACAAGGATAAGGCAAAGGTGGAAGCCCTTCTGGACAAAATGGTGGATCTAATTATTGACCTGGGCCGGCACTACCGAGAGATTGGTGCGGATTTCGTGAGTTTGAGGGAGATGGGAACCGGAGCAGACCTCCTTAGCCCCAAAATGTTCAAAAAAATGATCCAGCCCAGATTGCGCAAGGTATTTGATGCATGGAATTCGCCTAAGATTCTCCATATCTGCGGCTCAACAGACCTCATCATCGAGCTCATGAACGATTGCGGGGCCGAGGTTATCAGCGTGGATCATAAGAACACGCTGTCTGAAAGTCGCAGCAAAATAGGTAACGATATCCTTCTTTTCGGCGATTATGATGGGTTCAACCTGCCGAGCAAGGCCTCATCCGAAGAGATTGATGCGGCGATCAAGAAATGCATTGATGCCGGCGTGGATGCGGTATGGCCCGGATGCGATATCTGGCCTGATGTCAAGCCGGAAAACATGCAGGCCATAAACAATGCGATCAAGGAATTCGGACGTGTTTCCACACCGGCGGTTGGTAGGCTCTAAGATTTATGATTGTCGTAGCGAAGCGGAGATCCCGCTGAAAGCGGGAACGATTAAAAGCGTTACAAGCCAAAGGATGTTACAAGATACGAGGTCAAGATTTTTTACTTAGAAGTAATCATGGGGAGGAACCAACTATGGGAAAAGAAGAATTGAGGGAAGAACTGCTAAAGCAGCTTCACGAAGGTGTTGTAGAATTTGAAGAGGATCAGGTCAAAGAGGCCTCACAAAAGGTACTTGACGAGGGATTAAATGCCTATGACGCGGTCATGAACGGCCTGGCCGCTGGTATGCAGGAGGTTGGAGACCTCTACGATCAGCATGAGTATTTTGTTCCTGAGCTGCTCATGGCTGCGGATGCCCTTTATGCGGGTCTGGATATCCTGAAGCCCCATATCACATTAGAGGATCTGGGTGATAAACCGAAGGGCCAGGTTGTTATCGGCACGGTCCAGGGAGATGTGCATGATATCGGGAAGAATATCATCAAGATGATGTTCGAGGTAGCAGGCTTTACAGTCCATGATCTGGGAAGGGATGTGCCCCTTGAGGATTTTGTAAAGGAACAGCTCCGCACGGACTCTGAGATCGTTGCCCTGTCGGCCATGATGACCACGACCATGATGGGGATGGAAAAGGTCGTCAAGATGATAAAGGAAAAAAACCCCAATGTGGCCATTATGTTGGGTGGAGCCCCGGTCACCACGGATACGGCGGACTTATTCGGGGCGGATGGGTATGCTGAAAGCGCCGGTAATGCGGTTCAGGAAGCGATCAAGATGATCGGCCGGCTGAGGGAGATGCAGGCGAAATGAATTGAATATTGATGGTCTCGCAAAAAAAGACTTTTTTACGAGAGTGTTTCGTCGCTTCGCTACTGTATTTCGTGTTTGGTATTTGGCCCCGCAAGGCGGTGTGAAAACGGAAAACCGCAGAATAATAATAATGATTTGAGGAGTGCGTTGAATGGGAGATAACGGTAAGGCGAAGATTATTTTTCAGCCATCAGGCAGAAGGGGAGAGGTGGAAAAGGGGATCAACATCATCGAGGCCTCGCGCCGTCTTGGTGTGGACATAGAGACCCTTTGTGGAGAAAAAGGGGTTTGCGGCAAGTGCAAGGTGCGGATTGAAAAAGGGTCGTTTGAGAAGTTCGGCATTGTTTCAGATCCCGGTCATGTCAGCGTCTGGCAGCGGGAGGAGGAGAAGTTTATCACCCCTGATCAGCGGGAAGCCGGCTATCGTTTAGGGTGTGTGGCAGAGATACAGGACGATCTCCTTATCTTCGTGCCCGAGGAGTCGAGGGCCGGTAAACAGGTGGTGAGCAAGGCGGCGCGCGATATTGAGATCGATTGGAATCCGGCGGTCCAGATCTATACTGTGACCGTCACGCCTCCCACGTTTGAGGACCCATTAGGTGACTTTGAGCGGATGGCAGAGGCGCTGAACAAAGAACATGGACTGAAAGACTTGGATATCGACTGGTTTACCCTGCGGGACCTGCCCAATGCTATCCGTAAAGGTGAGTGGACCATCACGGCTGCCGTCTGGATGGACAAAGAGATCATC
>Ga0307424_1000192_pt1 | contig 31326 bp, 40 predicted proteins | sample SalMarWE160320MG_FD_202157 | JGI IMG/M metagenome (GOLD analysis project Ga0307424, IMG submission 202157) | Salt marsh sediment microbial communities from the Plum Island Ecosystem LTER, Massachusetts, United States - WE1603-20 | ecosystem: Environmental > Aquatic > Marine > Intertidal zone >... | reverse complement strand
AGAACAAAGATGCCGCCACTATCTGGAGGGGGCCTCTCAAGATAGGAGTGATTAGGCAGTTCATTTCTGACATAGAGTGGAATGACCTTGACTTTCTGGTCATAGATTCTCCTCCGGGCACCGGAGACGAGCCCCTGACTGTAGCTCAAACCATTCCGGGAGCCAAGGCCCTGATCGTGACTACGCCCCAGGAAATCTCCTTAGCAGATGTGCGAAAATCGATTAATTTTTGTCGCCAGGTCAATATGGAGATCTTAGGCTTAGTGGAAAATATGAGCGGTCTTACCTGTCCCCATTGCGGAAAAATGATTGAGTTGTTTAAAACAAAGGGTGGCATGCTGACGGCAAAGACCGAAGGGCTGAGACTCCTGGGAAGTCTCCCTCTCGAACCGGAGGTAGTTCAGCAAGGTGATTCAGGTGGTATGGCGGTGCTCGACAATAATGAATTAGCCTTCACCCGGGAATTCAACAAAATAGTGGACGAAATCGTAAAACTGAGTCTTACGGAAAGGCCTGCCCTTAGCTGAAGAAGGGTGCCCCGCTGAAATGCGCCCCGGTGAAACGGAAAAGAGAAAGCTGTTTCACGGGGTAAACCTCGCTGTCATTAGCATGAATTTCACATGGTAAAAATTGAGGGGTTCAGAAATGAGTGACGAATTTGACGATTTTGTTTCTAACTTACAGGAGCAGATCTTTGAGGACACAAAAAACAGCTATGGGCTTGCTGCCTTTGAAAGATGGCGCGATCCTCTTTATATGGGCGCAATTGATCACCCTGATGGATATGCCCGTGTCACCGGTCCGTGCAACGATACCATGGAGATATTCCTGAGATTTGAACAGGAAAGGGTCACAGAGGCATCGTTTCAAACAGATGGTTGTGGATCAAGTGCGGTATGCGGATCTTTTGCTGCTGAAATGGCCCATGGAAAGACATCTGACGAGCTTTTGGGTGTTACAGGCGAAGCTATTCTTAAAAAACTCGGGGGCCTTCCCAAAGAGGAAGAGCACTGTGCCTTTCTTGCCGGAGAAACCCTTCAGGAGGCGCTTCACGATTATATGGTCAAACAGAGAGAAAAATAAAGGGATGAGTGCGTTACTCTGACGGGGAGAGATCATCGGTGATCTCCTCTGTCTCCTTCTCCCTGATTCGCACTTCCGGGGAAAGCGCCTCTTTGACTTTTGCCTCCAGATGATCCACATCGAGGGGCTTGGTCAGGTAATCGTGGGCCCCCAGGGTAATGGCCCGCTCCGCTGTCTTGAGGGTGGGGTATCCGGTGAGCATGACCGCCTTTACCTCGGGGCGGGCTTTCCTCAATACCTCCAAGACATCCACCCCGGACATTTTTTTGAGTTTGATATCCAGAATCGCAAGATCCACGGGGTTATCCTTGACATATTGGATGGCCGCATCCTCCTCGGTAAAGCTGACTACCTCGTGGGCCGGGGATAATATCCTTTCTATAAGTTCACAGGCATCCTTCTCATCATCCAGAACCAATATTCGCGCCATACGCTCCTCCCTCTCCCCTGGTAAAATATCAGTCAATATTACGGGATATTTAACCGAAACACGGCTGACTGCCCAGCAGCCGATATTGCCTTGATCTCGCGGGCGCATTCAGGACACAGGTTTCGTTTGAGTTTTACGGGTTGCTCTGCGTCTGCGGTCTTATTGATATGCTCGATATATTTCTCAGGGGCATAATATTTGCCGCAGCTCCTGCACTGTGCCAGTTTGAGACGCGCCAGCACCGTTCCACACTGGACCAGCCGCCGTTCATCTCCCTCATCAATGGTCTGAATACAGCCGCGGGGACAGACATTTGTACAACTACCGCATCCGATACAGAGATCCGCAGGCCGAAGCAGATCGGTCAATGCCATCCGCTCGTCTCCCGCACCCATAAACTGGAGTGCCCCGATACCCATTTGGGAAAGACACACGGAAGCGCACTCACCACATCCCACGCAGAGATCGCAGCGAAGACAGCGCCTGGCCTCCTGTTTTGCGGTGGCTTCGTCAAAACCGAGCCGCACCTGTTCGAAGGTGCTTTTTCGTTCCTCCATGGATAACACCGGCACATCCTGGGGCAGAATACGCGCCTTGTCCGGTGCATTCATTTCAATAGGTTCCACCTGCATCCGCGGGAGCGGATCAGGGGTACTCTCCGGTAACGGCTCGTTTCTGAGGTAGGCATCGATCCCCCTGGCCGCCCTCTTCCCCGCGCCGATGGCCGCCACCACGGTGGCAGGTCCGGTCACCGCATCGCCCCCGGCGAAGATATCCGGTACAGCGGTCTGCATGGAATGCGGATCTACCACCAGTGTATGCCAGCGGGTCACATCAAAGCGGTCCGTCGCATCCAGCCAAGAGAGATCGGGGATCTGACCGATGGCGGAAACAACTGCATCCGCTTCAATGATAAAGTCACTCCCTCGAACGGGAACAGGTCTGCGCCGGCCGGAGGCATCGGGTTCCCCCAACTCGGCCTTGAGACATTCGATCCCGGTCAGTTTTCCTCCACTACCCAGGACTCTGACGGGAATGGTTAAAAAGTGGAGTCGGACCCCTTCCTCTTCAGCCTCCTCGATTTCCTCCTTGAGTGCCGGCATTTCCGCACGCGTTCTTCTATAGAGAACGTCCACATCCCGGCTGCCCAGCCGGACGGATATCCGGGCCGTATCCATTGCCGCATTGCCCCCACCGATGACAACCACCCTTTCTCCGGCCTTTTCCTTTTCTCCTAAGTACTGCCGGTTCAGGAAAGTGACGGCGTCCCAGGACTGGGGGTAATCATCCTCACCGGGAATATTCAGTTTATGGGCCCGATGGGCACCGATTCCGATGAAAAAGGCCTTGAAACCCTCTTCGCGCAGGTGGGCAATCGTATAATCGCCCCCGATCGGACTGTTGTATCGGATTTCGACGCCCACGTTTTCTATCCGTTTCACCTCTCGCTCGATGACGTGACGGGGGAGTCTGTACTCGGGTATCCCCACCCACATCATGCCGCCCGGTACGGGCAGGGCCTCGAATACGGTGACCTGGTATCCCTGCCGGGCCAGATAATAGGCAACGGTCAATCCTGAAGGCCCCGCACCGATAATGGCCACCTTTTCCAACAAGCGCTCCGGAGGTCGATATACGGTTTCATCAACCATCGCTTCCACCTGCGAGGCAGCAAATTCCTTGAGGGCCATTATAGAAATGGGTTTGTCCTGATAACCGCGCACACACGCCTGTTCACAGAGGTGGGTACAGACAAGACCGCACACCCAGGGGAAGGGATTGTCCTTACGTATCAGTTCCACCGCCTCCCGGTAGCGGCCCTGTCCGATCAGCGCCACATAACTGGGTACATCAATGCCCGCCGGGCAAGCCAACTGACAGGGGGCTGCACGCCGTTCTAAACTCTCTGTTGTCATTTTGATAGACCCCTTACGGTACGAATTCATATCATCTCTCTGTTAACCGTATACAGATCCCGGTCTGATTTGCTTATTCCGAACTCTCAGGATAGAGGGACACGATTGCTTCATGTTGCAGGCGCCGTTCTTCCGGCATATCCTCCTTCTTGTCCAGGTATAGACACCCGGTAATGCATTTAGTGACACACGCAGGTAAAAGCCCCTGATCAAGCCTGTCCTTACACAAATCGCATTTGACGACCTGACAGCTCTCGGGATTCCACTGGGGCACCCCCCAAGGACAGGCATACATGCATTGCCGGCATCCGATGCACTTGGCATCATCAATGAAGACAATCCCGTCTTCGGGGCGTTTCTGTATGGCACCGGTGGGGCAGACCGGAACACACCACGGTTTCTCACAGTGAAAACAGGCGATGAATGGAAAGGCTATTCTCGGTACCTTGCTCACCCGTCTGGGACCCACCTGGAAAATCCGGCACAGACGGGGGCCGTCCGGGAGATCCTTGTTCGCCTTGCAATGCACTTCACATGAATAACACCCGATACAACGGTCAATATCCTGAAAAAGTACATACTGGCTCATGCGGCGTTCTCCTTGGACAACATCTTTCTTTTCACCGTTACCATCGACTCCAGGTAAGCGATGCCTCCACCCACCGGATCATATTTTTCCAGGCACCCCTTTGCCATTCGTTGATCCGCAAACCCTACGCCAAAGGCCCGTTTCAGTAGCGGTACGGTACGTCCGAACCCGTGGACCGTAAATACCGCTTCCGGGTGGATAAACGGTGTGGTCCGGGCCCTGATGTCGGCATTGATCCCCCCGGCCGATACTTCCACCAGGTCACCGTCCCGGATCCCCAGCTTACCGGCAGCATCCTCATTGATCCAGAGTGTATTCTCTCGAAAGATTTCATGCAACAGGGGATTGTTCTGCGTGTGGCCATGGGCGTGAATGGCATGCCGGCCGAAGACAAGCCTGAAGGACCCTTCCGGAATGGGCCTTGGTTCCCGGTAAGGCGCAAAAGAGGGAAAGCCGGCGTTTTCGAGATTGGGGGATTTCAATTCGATCTTTCCAGACGGTGTTTTGAATTTCAGTTGATCTTCCCGGTCAAAAGATATCGCCTTCTCGGCAAGGTCAACAAATCCTTTCTCCTCCAAATCAGCAATGGTATGGCCGGTGCCCTTGAACTGAAATGCCCACAGTTCTTCAGGAGTGTCGTAGGGGAAGTATTCTCCCACTCCCATCCGTTTGGCCAGTTCTCGAAAAATCCACCACTCGGCCCTGCTGTCATATAATGGCTCGATGGCCTTGCGACGGACGATAAAACGGGGGATTTTCCCCTTCTGAGCGGCAATGGGGCTGTCCTTTTCCAGATAGCCCGAAAGGGGGAGAATCACGTCCCCGTACCAGGTGGTTTCCCCGAATTTTGCATCCAGTGCTACAATAAGATCCAGTTTGTCCAATGCCGCCCGCTGGGCCTCCCGGTCCGGAAATCCAGTCAGAGGGTCATGCCGGTAGCTGATGTAGGCCTTGACAGGGTAAGGGTCTTCATTCAGTATGGCCGAATAAAATAGATGGAAAAGTCCCGGACCGGGATCAAAATGGGTATATTTCCAGCCAACACCGTCTGCCCGCCTTTCGGTGACCTTGGGCGGCAGATCCGCAAGGGCATTGAGGCCTGGTTTCTGGTAGTCACCGGGTCCTTTGGCCACAATTTGCCCGCCCTCTGTTTCCACATTTCCCATAAGCACGTTCAGGATATGGGTGCTTCGGCTGGCATAGAAGGAATCCATGTACCGGGCCAGCATCCATCCGGGATGAAAGACAACCCTGGGTCTGTCTTCCTTCAGTTCTTGAGCAAGTGCCACGATTTCCTCAGCCGGGATGCCGGTTTCCTTTTCCGCCCACTGGGGCGAATACGGCGCCACAAATTTGGATAAATCGGAGAACCCCGTGCACCATCTATCCACAAAGGCCGTGTCATAGGCCTTTTCCTTGATGATGACATGAATAAGCCCTAAGTTCAGGGCATAATCGGTGCCGGGTCTTATCATCCAGAACCGGCCAGCCTTGCTGCCAGTAACGGTCTGTCTCACATCGATATAGGTCAACTTCATCCCTGAGGCGATGCTGTTCATCAACTCTTTGGCTTCTTTGACCTTCAACGATTCAAGCATATTTCTGCCGTAAAGGACGAGGTGCCGGCAATTTTTGAGATCGTAGTTAAAGGCCTTTCGACCCAATCCATACAGTGATAGACTGGCATGATGCACATTCCGTGCGCAGGATGCATCATGGTTTGTGAAATTTGGAGATCCCACTGCCTTGAGGAAGGTCTTGGGCAGATCCAGAAAGGGTCCTCCCCGGCAGCTCAGAAAAAGGCTTCGCCCCCCATGGCGGTCTATGATCCGACCGAGTTTTTCGGCCACGTAATCGAGAGCCGTGTCCCAGGTGACACGTTTCCATTGCCCGCCACCCCTTAATCCCTGTCGTATCATGGGCCCCCGGGGCCTTTCCTCCTTGTAGTGAAAGGCGAGACCCGCAGAGCCTTTACCACACAGAGACCGTCCCAGGATGTACGGGTTCCCTTCGATCCATGTGGCGCGTCCATCTTCAACCTCTACCCGAATAGGGCACCGGACTGTGCACATACCACACATGCTGTACACACTCTTTTTCATAGGCTGTCCCCTTATTAGGCTGCCGTACGGTTAATATTCTTTTCTCCTCGAAATTCCATAGCGTCAGGTCAGGATGTGCTCACTTAACGAGTTGTGCTCGAGGTTTCGTCAAAAAGCGTTTTTCGTTTAGCATTTCCACCATTGAGTGTCAAGTATCCCGCGCTACCGGGACTTTGCAATCCCGCCTCAAGCGGGACTCATTCTCGGACAGCCTCGTAGTCAACCGGTAACCGGATCAGAAAGAGGGCGCCCCCTTCCGACCGGTTTTCGGCCTCCAGGGTACCCCCGTGTTTATGAATGATATCCTGGCTTACATTTAACCCCAGTCCCGTCCCTGCACCATCTTCCTTTGTGGTGAAAAAAGGTGTAAACAGCTTCGCCATGACGTCGTTCGGGATACCGGGTCCACTGTCTGAAAACGAGATGAGGATATCCCGGTGTGCCGGATCAAACTCTGTTTTGACAAGGATGCGACCATTCTGTTTGATGGCGTCGGCGGCATTGTTCAGCAGATTAAGGTACACCTGTTTCATTTCATCGGGATCCATCAAAACCGATTTTAAATCCGGGGAAAAGTCATGTGCAATCTCTATGTTGTCCAGGGCCATCCGGTGTGCCACCAGTTTTAGGACGTCCTCTAAGTGCTTGTTAATATCTTGAAATTCCTTTTTACGCACCATACTTCTGGTATAATCCAGGAGGCCCGATACGATGCGCTGGCATTGCTTGGCGTTTTTCTCGATCTTTTTCAAGTCATCCTCTCTCTGAGAACCTTCTTCGGCTTCCCGAAGGAGCAACTGGCTATAGCCGAGGACGATGTTGATGGCATTATTGAGTTCATGGGCCACACTCGCGGTCAGTTGGCCCATTGCGGCCATCTTTTCCAGACTCAGCCATCGCTCTTCTCTCTGGGCCCGCTCCATCTGCCAATGGTCCCACTCCTCACCTTCCGGTTCAGAAGCACCCGCAATATCGAACAGCTTCTCTCCGTCCACATAATCCTTGGTCGTATATTCAGTGATATGGACCATCTTTCTGGTAAGATGACTCATCTTCTTTACGTTTCTGATGATGGCGTTCAACTCCGCTTCACCGGGGGTGTCCGGTTTTATCTGTCGCCCCAGGAGTTGTGCGTTGCCGAGGACCGTAAACATAGGCGTGTTGAGTTCATGAGAGACGGCGGATGCCAGCTCGATGATTCCGGTAAGCTTTTCCTGCTGGACCTGGATCTGTTCCAGTCTGACCTTGTCCGTCACGTCGGTCAAAGTCTCAATCATGTACTCGACCACCCCGTCATTTCCATGAACAGGAGATGCGGATATTTCAATATACCGTTCCTCCTGTGTGCTCAGGTCTTTGTGCACGTGGGTCATGGTGAGCGCTTTTTTCCCGCTGTCGATCCTTTTCCAGGGACACATATGGAATTCGGATTCATCCTTTCGGCAGTCGCCCACCGTATCGCAAGACTCATGGAGGAGGTGATAGCACGGATAGCCCAGTACTTCGTCTTTCGAAAGGTTCATATCGGTCAAAAACCTGCTGTTTGCCATCACAATGTGATATTCTTTATCGATGACCACAAGCTGGGTATCGAGACTGTCGATGACCTTCTGGAGGAAATCACGGGTTTTTTGCACTTCCTTTACGTGACGCTCCTTTTCCAGATCACGGGAATCCTGGAGATTTCGGAAAATCCCGTAGTAGAATGAAAGCGAGGCAATAATCACAAAAATGAGGGTGTTCACACCACCGGATATGGGAAGGATCGCCTCCCAGATTTCGCTTTGTCCGACATAACGGAAAAAGTAACTCAGGATGTGCCCTGTAGCCCGGCTCATGGCCAGGGTCCCGAGGCTGCATGAGAGCAGAAACAGATAGAGGTTCATGAAACTGCGACGGCGCAAGCGGTAGGCCTCGCGGAAGATCCAGATGGCCAGGATCAGCATTAATAAAGAGCCGGTACAGTCCACCAGATAAATATAAATAAGCGGTAATTTAATAGACATCGTCAGAAGGAGAGGATTGAGCCGATCGACGCATTTTTTGTAACCCCAGACCCAGGCACAAGGTTGCCGGGATGCATAGGAAGTGATCCATTTTCCCTAAAAAGAAATAAATATCAGTTGCAGAGTGGGCGACGAAGTATCTGGGCAGCGCTCCGATGTGACCCTGGAATTTTGCCGGATCTAAGGTGGTGGATATGCCATGATTGATGAACGTATTGATGTTCCAGACGGCAAAGAAGAGAAAGGATAGGCGAATCAGCCCCCACCCCTCTCCCTCACGGTGTCTCGTACGGAGCCAGATGTAGAACATAGCGACAAGGAATCCTATATGGGCGATCTGGTGGGCGTAGAGGCCTTCAGGGGCCCCATGGGTCTGTATGGCCAGTGCGGGATTGGCATCGCACAGCAGGGTGCATAGGATACCAAAGAGCCACGCCATTCGGGGCCGGGTGAATTGAATGTCGCTTTTTTCTGTGGTCAGCCCTTCATATCTCATGCCGGTAAAGTGCCCTTTCAGTTCAGGCCTTTTTGACGTTCACCTTTATATACTTGAGCAAGGGTGTCCCGCCCATGGGTTCTGTGGTGTTGGGGGGCATGATGCCGGGGACATTGCTGCCGCCGAACTGGGGGTATTTGGGGTCTGCTTCGATCCCTCTCAAGTGGCCGAATCCGCCCGCTGCGGCGACGACCCCCCGGCAGATATCCCAGGTGACCCGAAGGAAAACCGTCCTCTCCCCCCACGGGCTGTAGACGGTCACCCGATCACCATCCTCAAGCCCCCATTGGGACGCGTCCACAGGGTTCATCCACAGCGGATTTGTTCCCTGAAGCTTCATGAGAATCATGTTGTTGAAGGTGGAAGAGTGCTCATGCTCGAACAACCTGAAATTTCCGAATATAAAGGGGTATGCCTCGTCAGGGCTCAGTGAGGGATCCGGCGGTTTGTAATCCGGTAAGGGATCCAACTCCCTTTCCTCGGCAACCGGGTTTTTAAAGTTATACTTACCGGTTTTGGTCTTGCCCGAAGACCCGTAACCCCCGGGTGGATTCAGACTGCCCCACTCTCTGTACTTATAAAACTCGTGCGTATCCGTTATAATATATCCCTTTTCCTTGAGCTCCTCTAATGACCAGGGGGTGTCCCTTAACTGGTTATGCTGGGCCTCCTCGATATCTTCCCATGGAAAGTAGTGTTCCAGTCCCATCCGTTTTGCTAATTGCGTGAAAATCCACCAACTGGAGCGGGAATCATAGAGTGGGGGGACCACCGCCTGCCAATAACTGATGAAGGCGTCATAAAGCCAGTCCGCCTTGACCTGACTTTGCTCCAGATAGGTGGCATCGGGTAACACCACATCCGAGAGCATAGCCGTATTTCCCATGAAGGCATCTATGGAGACCGTGAAATCAAGACGTTCAAAGGCCTTTATCGTGGCCTCCTGGTTCCCCCAGGAAAGCACCGGGTCGCCAAAATAGTTGATGACCGCCTTGAGTTTTCCTTCCGCCACATCCCCTGGAAAATAAGCAGGCGCCCAACCCTGCCACATTCCCAAATGATTTAACTTCTCATTGGGAGCGTTAGGCGGTTTCTCCTGTCCTTCGCCCCACGCGCTGTTGAGTTTCCGCTTGAATGGTAGACTGGGGCCCCCCGGGGCGTCAAGGGTTCCCAGCAGACCGTTTAACGCCTGCACCGCCTGAGTGGCATGCATCCCGTTGGGGGTCTGGGCCACGCCGGACCAGCTCATAACCCCCTTATACTGCGTATGGGCCAGTTCTATGGCGATTCGCTCAATGGTTCGAGCGGGCACCAAGCTGATTTCCTCGGCCCACCGGGGTGTCCTGGGCACCCCGTCCTCCTTTCCCAGAAGCCGGTCCCTGAACGGTTCAAAACCATAGGTCCAATCCTTGACAAAGCTTTCATCGTATAGTTTGTTTTTTACAAGCACATAACAGATGGCCATGGCCACGGCCCCATCGGTTCCCGGCCTGATGGGAATCCATTCTGTTGCAGCGACCGCTGTTTCTGACCGCCGGGGGTCAAAAACAATAAGCTTCGCTCCCCGGCTCAGTGCGGCCCTCAGCATCGCCGTCTTGCGCTGGCCGTAGCTGGTGGCCAGATCGTTATTGCCGAAAAGAACAATGTATTCCGCATGTTGATAATGGATCCAGGGGCGTTTGTCATTGAGGTTGTGCTCGTTGGCCATTCGATTGGAGTTGTCGCACATGGGCCGGTGAGTCGTTTTATGGGCGCCATAATGATCAAAGAGGGCCTCATGGAGCCAGTTGTTCCAGTCGTTTCCCCGCATATATCCCACCGTATGCGGCTCCATCTCCAGGAGAAGGTCTGCCACCTTGGTCAGAGCCTCATCCCAGGACGCCTTGCGAAAGCGTCCATTTTCCTTGATCAGGGGGGTTTTCAGCCGGTAGGCACTGTAGATATGGCCGGTTGCCGCGGCCCCCTTGGGACAAAGACGTCCCCCGCCCTTGGGATCGCCTGGAAGCCCTTTCAGGGACACAATCACATTGTCCTTGACCTTTGCCGTCTGCCCACAGAGCGCACCGCAGATGTAGCAGTGAGTGGGGATTTCCCTCTGGGGTGTCTCCTCCTGAATCCCTTCGGCCAACGTCACATGGGCCTGATCGAGGTCTAATAAACCAATGAGGCCGGACAACCCCTTAAAGGCCTTTGTCAGGGCCTCATTTGGGGTCTTCTGGGCCTGGAGATCAAAGGCCAGCATACGCTCATTGAACAGAAAGCTCATGGTTAACTCCGCCATCCCCTGGTAAAAATCCGAAACAGCGCTGTTGGACAGGACTGCACAGAATTCGATCACCCACCCCATCAGATGGTCCCGTAAGAAATCCACCTGCTGTTTCTGAAAGTCCGGGGCCCGTTGTGGCTTCTTCTCTCCCTGGTTTATCAGGTAGGCCACAAATTCCAATTGGACAGCAATATGATCATCCAGATCCTTATAGGCACTCAATTTGTGGACCTCCCCCTTCCGGTAGGCACGGCGGACCGAAAAAATGGGTTCTCCCATGACCACCGGATCCCGGCTGATATAGACCGATTCATAGGGAAAAACCGGGTTTGCGCCGGCATTCAAGAAAATGTCCGCATATTCATAAGCGAGAGCCTTGTAGGCCGCCCCCGGCTTTTTGTCCTGAACATACGTACCCATTTTCCTGATTCCCGGCATCAGGTCTGCCAGGGGACACGTATCCAGGAATTCATGGAGGGAGTGCTGAAAGGGCTCCCCGGTCATTTTTTCGATCAGGACTTCTGGAATTTCGTCATGATACAAAAAAGCCAGAAAGCGATATATGCTTGCCCTTGCCTTAGCCAACGAATCTTCAGTCATTTTTCAACCTCTACTCAGATGCTGAGGGTCAAATGTGCATGATAAAGAGGGGGTTGGTGCCCCTTTCGCCATACATCCGCAGGACGTCCTAAACTGTACGCTGAGGATCTGTCACTCCAGGTGAATGGGACCCTTGCTCTTTTTCTTCTGGGTGGTCAACACCTTTTTGACCTTCTGCTCGAGCTCGTCAATATCGATCGGTTTGACCAGATATTCATGGGCGCCCAGGGTGAGGGATCGACGCGCCGTTTCCACCGTCGGATAACCGGTCAACATGATGGCCTTCATATCGGGGTTATCTTGTTTCAGCCTTGCCAGGACATCGACACCGGACATCTCTTTCAGTTTGATATCCAGTATGGCAAGATCCACATCCTCATGACCCGCGAAATCGATGGCATCCTGCTCCTCGGTAAAAGCCTTTACATCATGAGCTGATGAGAGGATTCTTTCAATGAGGTCACAGGCATCCCTTTCATCATCCAGTACCAAGATCTTGGCCATAAAACCTCCTTCCGGTCATTGGAAATGTACAAAATTGACAGGGCTGAAAACGCCCATTTGGTAATATCTGCCAACATTTATCGCCCCTCCCATCTGGGGGGAGGCAATCTCTTGCAAAAAAAAGATTATCTCTAAAATGATCTCAAGTCAAGCGCCTTTTGCACGGCAGGGTTTTGGAGGGTTCGTTTGTTGCTTCTATGCAGAAAGAAAAACTTTCTTGTTGGCACACCCCGGGTGATATCGTAAAAATCGTCCAGATTTCTTGCAATATGGGAGTTTATTTTTGATTACGGAACTGGTGAAGCCTGACTGCACAGGTCGAAAGGGTTGAATAGAACGATAGCTTTATGATAAAAGTCCTCGTTATAATTCAGTATTCTCTTAAGATGAATTGATTGCCAAAAGATCCGGACTTCCGAGTAACCATATCTATAAGAAGGGGCACTGGGGGCCAAGGGTTTTCATGGGGGACAACTATTTGTCAGTTGATCAGATTCGGGATGTTGATCGGATCAAAATGGTCAAGGAGATATTTTCCACTATCATGGGGAAATATGATTTCTTGAACCATTTTCTGAGCCTTAGACGGGATATTGCCTGGCGCCGTTTTGCGGTGAGAAAGATACAATGTTTCAAGACCCACCGGTTCTTAGATGTGGCAACCGGGACTTCTGATCTGGCCATTGAGGCGTCTACCCGTTATCCTGATATTCATGTGACAGGCCTTGATTTTGTAGAGGAGATGTTAGGCCAGGGGATGAAAAAAATTGAAAAAAGGGACCTTTCCAAAAGGATAGATTTGATGAAAGGGGATGCCTTGCATATCCCGTTTCCACAAGACACGTTTGATGCGGTTGGGATTGCCTTTGGCATACGCAACATCCCTGACAAAGCGAACGCCCTTACTCAATTTAGGCGGGTGGTCGTTCCAGGAGGACACGTCCTGGTCCTGGAACTGACGCTCCCTCAGAGCGGATACTTTAGACGGTTTTATGATGTCTACCTGAACAGGCTTCTTCCTCTCGTAGCCGGCATCTTTTCTCCAAACCCTAAAGCATATCATTATCTCGGAGACTCGGTAATGGATTTTCCCTCGGTCAGGAGCTTTGCAGGGATGATGAAAGATGCGGGATTGGTTGACGTGGAAACGCACAGTTTGACCTTGGGAATCTGCCATTTATTTATAGGGCATAAACCTAACCCGGATAATCCGGGACAGAAAATGCCTCACGCAAAGGCGCAAAGGCGCGAAGGTTTTTGAGCATATTCATCTGATTGTTTTTCTTTGCGGCTTTACGTGAGAAAAAAGTTGAATCACCATTCTTTACCCTAACGTTGCATAAACCTTCGGTCCAAAAACGCTACGCTCGCTCTATATCAGGCCATCAAGAAACGCTGGCCCATTTTCAAGACTGTGTCCTATGTTCAATACGCTTTCATCCTTGAAAACGGCCCAACGCCCCTTACTGACCTAATCTAAAGCGTTTTGAACTCAAATTTTATGCAACGTTAGGGTTTATTTAGTCACTTTCCGTTCAGGCACTAATTTTGAATTACCTTTTTCAGGCATACCCGGTTTCTCCAATCTGTATCGCAAGGAACGTAAGTTGATGCCCAATAGCTCCGCGGCCCCCTGCTTTGATCCGTGGGCAATTTCCAGTGCCCGGGCAAGATACCCCCTCTCAATTTCCAACATCACCTCATCTAAATGAATCCCATCCGGGCCCAAATCAGTTCTTCGCTTCTTCCTCCTGTTACTCTTGTCTCTCAGGCTGGACAGGGCAAGGCTCTCAGGCAGGACAATATTCGAAGTCTCCAAGGCGGCGCTTCGTTCAACGATATTCTCCAACTCTCTCACGTTACCCGGGAATGAGTATTTCTTGAGAATGTCCATGGCATAAGTAGAAATTTTTCTGATATCTTTTCCCATCTCCATTGAGAATTTCTCAAGGAAATGCTGGGCCAATAAGGGAAGATCTCCTGTCCTGTTCCTCAAGGGAGGTATGAAAACGGGGATAACATTCAGCCTGAAATAGAGATCTTCCCTGAAGTTTTTGTCGATGACCTCCATTTCAAGATCCTTGTTGGTTGCAGAAATGAAGCGAACATCGACAGTCTTAACTTCGGTCCCACCAACAGCGGTAAATGTCCTCTCCTGAATCACTCTCAATAGTTTGACCTGAATAACCGGAGAGAGTTCGCCCACCTCATCGAGAAAAACCGTTCCTCCATCCGCAACATCAAACAGGCCCTCTTTGTCGGCAACGGCGCCGGTGAATGCCCCCTTCTTGTAACCGAATAGTTCGCTCTCAATCAAGTTTTCAGGAATCCCGGCGCAATTAATTACAACGATAGGCTTATCCCGCCTTTCGCTCAAATTGTGTATCGCCTTGGCTGCTAATTCTTTTCCTGTTCCGCTCTCACCCGATATAAGTATATTTGTCTTTGTCCTTGAAACCCTCTCTATAAGATCGTATACCTTCCTCATTTGCGGGCTTTCCCCTACTAAAGAACCAAAATAGCAACGGCTTTTTGAACGTTTACCCTCTTCTACGGGCCTTCCCTTGGATCCCAGGGCATCATTGATAATCCTCTTGAAGTCATTAACCTTGAAGGGCTTTGGGATATAATCGTAGGCCCCGTCTTTCATCGCCTCCACGGCAGTCTCGGCCGTGGCAAAGGCTGAAATCAGAACGACCACAACGTCTGGATTCACATCCTTGGCCTTTTTGAGGACTCCTATCCCGTTGATATTCTTCATGCGAATATCGGTAATAACCAGGTCAAAGGTCTCTCTGTCCAAGATCTCGCAGGCCTGTTCACCGTCATTTGCAATAATCACCTCGTAGCCTTCTTTAGTAAGCATGATTTCCAAGAACTCCCGCATGCTCTTTTCATCATCGACCACTAAGATCTTAGCTCTCTTTTTCCCAGACAATTTTCCCTCCAACCATGGTCAATTCATTTCTTCCCCTCAGCCTCGTCCCTATGAACGGGGAATTCCTGCTCTTGGAAAGAATTTGATCCTCCTCAAACAGATATTCATATTCGGGGTCGATTATGGCTACATCAGCATCCCCTCCCTCAACAAGGCGGCCGCCAGTAATTCCAATAATATCCGCGACATTACTGGAAAGTTTGCCAATGGCCCCGGTTAGACTCAATACCCCCTCCCTAACCAATTTAAGGGTCAGTGGCAGTGCAGTTTGAAGACCTATCATCCCAAAGGCCGCCTTGTCAAATTCGATATCCTTCTCCAAGGTGCTGTGAGGCGCATGGTCCGTGGCAATCACGTCAATAACTCCCTTTGCTAAGCCCTCCTTGATAGCCTCAACATCTTTATTAGTCCTGAGAGGGGGGTTTACCTTAAATACAGTATCATAGCCCACAATCGCACTATGATCCAGACTGAAGTAGTGGGGGGCAGTCTCCGCTGTAACCAGGACACCCTCTTCCTTGGCCCTCCTGATCAACTCAACTGAACCTGCTGTGCTGACATGTGCAATATGAACAGGACATCCCGTCAGTTTTGACAGGGAGATCTCCCTGTAAACCATAATATCTTCGCTCGCGGCAGGAATCCCGGCAAGACCGAGTTTAGTCGATACCACACCTTCATGCATCACGCCTTCTCCGGAAAGGCTTCTGTCTTCGCAGTGGGAAATGACCTTTAGACCATAAAAAGAGGCGTATTCGAGGGCCCTTCTCATCAAATCGCTATTGGCAACAGGAAATCCATCGTCCGAAACACCGACTGCCCCCGCCTCTCGAAGTTCGCCGAAATTGGTTAGCGTCTTTCCCATCTGTCCCTTTGAGATGGCTGCAATCGGATGGACCTTGGCTGAAGCAGCCCTTTTTGCCTGCTCCAAGATAAACTCTGTAACCGATCGACAGTCGTTCGGTGGCTCGGTGTTGGGCATACAGGCAATGGCAGTGAAACCTCCTGCTGCAGCTGACCTTGCCCCCGTAGCGACCGTTTCTTTATGCTCGTGCCCCGGCTCTCTCAAATGCACGTGCATATCAATCAAACCCGGAATGACAAGCCTGTCAGACGCCTCAATAATACTTATTCGAGGACTTTTTTCCTTGAACACTCCCCGGGGAAATATCTTACTTATCTTTCCATTTTCAATAAGTAGATCAACTTTTTCAACTGTCTCGCCAACGGGATTTACAAGCTCTCCGCCCCTGATCAATGTTAAATTCATTAGCTCCTCCCCTGGCCCTGCCCTCTGTGCCCATGCCCATCAGATCTTTATGATCGAATTTCATCACCTTAGAGCCCTCAAAAAAAACCCCCTTGCCTTTGATCAGGCAAGAGGGTCATTATTATTGCTCCCACATGCAATCATTTTCTAATTGATATGCATATTGTTTCGATCGAAGATCGAATATAAAATATTTCAAGTGAACCATGAGCCGCAAAACCCGTTAACAGATTTATACATTACAACATAACGGATACAGACTCAACCTCAAAACGGGGACTACCCCTTTTCCTCCTTTTTCTTGCCTGCACCCGATCGTTTGGCCTTCTTTTTCCGCGATTTCACGCTTTCATCCTCAGGCAAGAGTTGAATAACAGAAACAGACGCTCCGTCACCTTTTCGAACACCCTTCTTTACAATCCTAAGGTATCCCCCCTGTCTATCAAGATATCGATCTTTCAGGTCACCGAACAGCTTGTGAATTACACTCTTGTCTTGCATATAGGCAAGGGCCTGGCGCCTTGCATGGAGATCCCCGCGTTTGGCAAGGGTAATCATTCTTTCGGCCACAGGCCTAACCACTTTGGCTTTCGTATCGGTTGTTACAATCTGTTCATGTTCGAACAGGGACGTCACCATATTACGGAGCATCGCCCTGCGGTGACTTGTATTACGTCCCAGCTGTTTCCCTGCCTTCCTGTGCCTCATTTATCTTTTCCCTTTCCCTTTTTCTCCGCTAAGGTCTTCTCTTCTTTCCTCGTCTTTCCTTCCCCCTTCTTCCCTTTATCCTCTATCTCTCGATGGTCTTCTTCGTTTTCGTCTCGATCTACTTCTTTCTTCTCTTTTCCCTCTTCTTCTTTTGCTTCTTCTTCCTCATCAGGGATCACAGGGGTAGAGAATTTATTTAGTTTCATACCTAAAGAAAGACCCATCTCCTCGAGGATAGCCTTGATCTCATTGAGAGACTTCCTTCCAAAGTTCTTGGTCTTCAACATCTCAGCATCTGTCTTTTGGACTAATTCACCAATTAGCGTGATCTTGGCGTTTTGCAAACAATTGGCGGAACGTACAGACAGTTCAAGATCGGAAACGGGGCGGAAAAGGTTTTCGTTTAGCTTCTCGTTCTCCTCATCCTCATCCTCTTCCACCGGTTCCGGCTCTTCCTCAAAATTAATGAACGGGTTCATCTGCTCTTTAAGGATCTTAGCCGCAAAAGCCACGGCATCTTCAGGAAGCACACTCCCATCTGTCCAGATCTCCAAGGTCAGCTTGTCATAATCGGTAACCTGGCCCACCCTGGCATTCGTCACAACATAATTCACTTTTTGAATGGGCGAAAACACCGCATCCATTGGAATCACACCGATAGGCATATTCGCGGGTTTGCTATTCTCGGCCGGAACATAACCCTTTCCTGTCCTGACCACCATCTCCATATTCAGTTTAGCTTCCTTATTAAGAGTTGCTATGTGCTGATCAGGATTAAGGACTTCCACAAAATCGTTCGGCTCAATATCTCCGCTGGTAACGGTTCCCTCCCCCTCTCGGTGAAGGAAGATTACCGTTTCTTCCACATCGATGGCTTTAAGCTTTATCTCCTTCAAATTCAATATGATATCCGTTACATCCTCGAGAACGCCCGTAATGGTTGAGAACTCATGAAGCACCTCATCAAACTTGACGGACACAATTGCCGCGCCTTGAAGGGATGACAGAAGAACACGCCTCAATGCATTTCCGAGAGTGATTCCGAACCCCCGCTCGAGTGGTTCGCATACAAATTTGCCGTAATTATTTTTATAACTCTCGTGATTGATTTCAATCCGTTTCGGCTTAATCAACTCGCGCCAGTTTTTGCTTTTTTGATCTACCAAGAAGGCCTCCCCATTTTTTTATTGACGATTTTTGATTGATAGTTTTCACCAGTGCATCATCAACAACCGGATTCCCATACCTTATTTTGAGTACAATTCTATGATGAGTTGTTCCTGAATGGGCATCGTGAGATCTTCTCGATTAGGAAGGGCTTTCAGCGTTCCCTTGATCTTCTCTTTATCAACATCAATCCAGTCCGGAATCCCTCTCCTGACTACAGTCTCCATTGCCTCAACAACCTGTGGAACCTTTTTGCTCTTATCTTTTGCCCCAATTTCATCTCCCGGCCTCACCTGGTAAGAGGGTATATTGACTTTTCTGTTGTTCACCAAGAAATGATTGTGCCTGACTAATTGCCTTGCCTGTTTCCGGGAGGCAGCAAACCCCATCCTGTAAACTACATTGTCTAATCGTGATTCAAGCAATGTCAACAGGTTTGTCCCTGTAATCCCTTTTTGCTTTTCAGCACGGAAATAATAGCCTCTGAACTGTTTTTCCAGCAGACCGTATATCCTCTTGACTTTCTGCTTCTCTCTGAGCTGAATCCTGTAGTCCGAGAGTTTCCCTCCTCGTCTCTGGCCATGCTGTCCGGGAGCATACGATCTTCTTTCAAAACCGCACTTTTCGCCATAGCACCGGTCACCCTTCAAGTAGAGTCTCAGATTCTCTCGTCGGCACAACTTGCACGAAGAATCGATATATCGAGCCAAAACATCCCTCCTGCCTTGGGCATTAGTTATTGATTATCCGTCCCACAACCCAACATCTTTACACTCTTCGCCTTTTGGGTGGACGGCACCCATTATGTGGAATCGGGGTTACATCCCTTATAACAGTAACAGTAAAGCCATCTACTTGCAGGGAACGCAGAGCAGATTCTCTGCCCACTCCAGGCCCCTTAACCCTCACCTCTGCCACCCTCATCCCCTGATCCATTGCCTGTCTGAGGGCATCACGCCCCGCAATCTGGGCAGCAAACGGTGTGCTCTTCCTCGATCCTTTTATCCCACCCCTTCCAGCACTTGACTGGGCAATTACATTTCCACCAGGATCAGTAATAGTCACAATGGTATTATTAAAGGTAGATTGGATATGGATAATTCCAGAGGGGACATTCCTTTTTTCCCTCTTGGTTCTGCTTCTTTTTCTTGCCGTTTTTGCCATTCGGTTTCCTCAGCTTTTTATTTTTCTCTTTGACATCACGGACCTGCGGGGGCCCTTTCTCGTCCTTGCATTTGTACTGGTTCTCTGACCCCTGACAGGCAGACCTCTCCTGTGCCTCAATCCACGATACGCGCCGAGATCCATCAATCTCTTTATGTTCATAGAGATTTCACGTCTGAGATCACCCTCGACCTTATGCTTCTCATCAATGATCTTCCTGATACCCGTAATCTGCTCGGGCGTGAGATCATCCGATTTAGCATCCCAGTCTATCCCCGCCTCTGAGAGTATTTTCTGCGAAGACGACCTCCCAATACCATAGATATAGGTAAGGGCAATCTCTATCCTCTTTCCTCTTGGTAAATCGACACCCGCGATTCTTGCCAATCTCTAACTCCTCTTTCCCTAATAGTCTAAGACCTGCCCATCATTAACAACTCAGATTCCGCCTGTTCGCCAGGTCGGTCATCCCTGTCGCTGCTTATGGCGTGGGTTTACACAAATCACACGCGTAACCCCACGCCGTCGAATGATCTTGCATTTGTTACATATCTTCTTAATTGACGGTCGTACTTTCATGACACAAAGCCTCTATCATTTCAACTTTCTCTTGTTCTGAGGAACTATTAAATTTCAGTCCTTGCCACCCCGATAAACGATCCGACCTCTCGTTAAGTCGTATGAAGATAATTCCACCATAACCTTATCCCCGGGCAATATTTTTATGAAATGCTTTCTAATTCTACCGGAAATATGAGACAAAACACGGTGGCCGTTCTTAAGTTCAACCCTGAACATGGCATTGGGCAGAGTTTCGATAACGACCCCTTCAACTTCAATGGCTTCTTCCTTGGGCATATCATTTCTGCCGATAACCGGCCCATATCAGACATAATTCCCGAGATAAACTAACGTGCCTTTCCAAATCCCTTTTTCATAAAGCTGTCATAATGCCGGGTCAGCATATGAGACTCTATCTGGTTCGTGGTATCCATTGCAACTCCGACTACGATCAGCAGTGCGGTTCCACCGAAATAAAATGGAACATGCAGATGATAGATCAGGATAGTGGGCAAGACACAAACAGCCGACACATACAAAGCGCCCGAGAAGGTCAATCTCGTTAAGACCCGGTCAATATATTCAGCCGTATTCTTACCAGGCCTGATTCCTGGAATAAATCCTCCTGATTTTTTCATGTTGTCAGCAACGTCAACCGGGTTAAAATGCACAGCCGTGTAGAAATAGCAAAAGAAAAATATGAAGGTTACATAAATTACAGTGTATACTATATGTCCAGGAGCCAAGGCATTAACAACACCTTGAAGCCATGGATATTCATCCACACTCAGGAAATTGACTATGGTCGCCGGAAACATGATAATGGATGAGGCAAAAATTGGAGGAATCACACCCGCAGTATTGACCTTCAACGGAAGATGCGTGCTCTGCCCGCCATACATCTTGCGGCCAATAACCCTCTTGGCGTATTGAACCGGTATCCTTCTTTGGCCCCTCTCAACAAAAACAATGGCGCCAATCACCGCAATCATGAGTGCAACTATCAGCACCATGAAAAAGGGGGTAACTTCACCAGTGCTCATCAGTCTAAAGCTGTTTGCGACGGCAATCGGAAACCTCGCAACAATACCCGCAAAAATGATGAGTGAAATTCCGTTGCCAATGCCTCTCTCGGTTATCTGCTCTCCCAACCACATGAGAAATGAGGTCCCCGCAGTCAACGTAATGACTGTTAGGAGTCTGAAACCCCAGCCACCAATAGGCACGACCATCGCTCCGCCCGGACTCGTCATATTCTCAAGCCCAACGGCAATACCAAAGCCCTGGATGATGCTCAAAATAACTGTGCCGTAACGGGTATATTGGGTAATTTTTTTTCGTCCCTGCTCACCCTCATTTTTCAGTTTTTCAAGGTAAGGCACCACAACCGTCATAAGCTCCAATATAATGGAGGCGCTGATATATGGCATGATACCCAGGGCCATCACAGACATCCGACTTAAAGCACCGCCGGAAAACATATCAAAGAGACCAAAAAGCGTCCCCTGCTTTGAACTGAAAAAAGCTGATAAAGCTGCACCATCGATCCCGGGGGTTGGAATATGGCACCCTAATCGATAAACAGCAAGCATAAGGAGTGTAAAGAGGATCTTCTTCTTTAACTCCGGTATCTTGGTAATATTTTGAATGCCACCAATCATATGCCTATCTCGTTCCGCTCATAGCTATATTAGCTCAACCTTACCGCCAGCAGCCTCAACCTTTTCCTTAGCTGTCTTGCTAACCTTCTGTATCCTTACAACAACCGGGTGGGTAATCTCCCCGGTCCCCAACAGCTTAATCCCATCCATCATCTTCTTAATCAGTCCAGCCTGTTTAAAGGCCTCTGCATCAAGAAAAGCATTGGGCTCAAACCGGTTTAACTCGCCCACATTGAGGATATTATACTCTTTTTTAAATATATTGGTAAAACCCCTCTTGGGAAGCCGCCTGTGAAGAGGCATCTGCCCTCCCTCAAAGCCGGGCCGCACCCCCCCGCCAGAACGAGACCTTTGCCCCTTGTGGCCCCTGCAACAGGTCTTTCCATGCCCTGATCCGGGACCTCTTCCAACTCTCTTCCTCTTCTTTCTGGAACCCTCAGCGGGCGAAAGCTCATTGATCTTCATCCCTTTTCCCCATATCTCAACCAACCTTAACGAGGAATGAAACTTTTTGAATCATACCCCTGATAGCTGGTGTATTATTCAACTCAACTGACTTATTCAGTTTGGTCAAACCTAATCCCCTCAAGGTCTGGCGAATTTTCTTATTTTTTCCTATCCCGCTCTTGACAAGAGTCACTCTAATTGTTTCAGTCATTACTAATTCTTCCCTCAAGCGCCGGTTGAACTCCATTCATCTACAGCCGCACCACACCGCCCTTAGCCGCCAGTTTGCCCGGATAAAACCGCTAATTTCCCGCTTCCTCAAGCATCTTACCTCTGCGGTGCATAATTTCCTCCGGGCTCCGCAATGAACGTAGCCCCTTGATCGTTGCTTTCACGATATTATGAGGGTTATGGGAACCGAGACATTTTGTAAGGACATTCTGAACGCCTGCTGCCTCCAAAACCGCACGAACCGCTCCTCCGGCAATCAGACCAGTACCCTGTCCGGCAGGTTTCAACAAAACACGGCCAGCACCCGATTTTCCTATCACCTCATAAGGAATTGAAGTATCATTCAGGCAAACATTGCCCATATCTCTTCTGGCTTTGTCAATCCCTTTCCTAATGGCGTCAGGCACCTGGTTGGCCTTTCCGAGTCCGCTCCCGACCATCCCCTTGCCATCTCCTACAACAACAATAGCACTAAAGCTAAAGCGCCGACCACCCTTTACAACCTTTGCAACCCGGTTGATATGGACTACCTTCTCAATTAGCTGTGCTTCGTCCTCTCCTTGAAACAATGGAAATCTCCCTCTTTAATCATATTACCAATTATGGGTGTCACTTCTCCAATTTCCACAAATTACACTTCTGCATCCTGAACAGGGCGATCGGTTTAGGCATCTGCCAATGAATTCAAGCCCGGTTGTGTCAAAACTCCAGTCCACTTTCGCGCGCCGCATCAGAAAGGGCCTTCACACGACCATGGTACAAAAAACCGTTCCTGTCAAAAGCGACTTTTTTGATCCCCTTTGACAACGCCAATTTCCCAATTGCAGAACCAACTACTGTCGCGCCCTTCTTGTTCCCACTGTCTTTCCCGATCCTCGCATGAAGATCATTTGACAATGAAGATGTTTCTACTAAGGTCCTACCCTCTGAATCGTCTATGATCTGAGCATAAATATGTTGAGTACTTCGAAAAACACATAAACGGGGTTTCTCAGGGTCGCCTTTAACCTTCTTACGCACCCTCTTTTTTCTTTTCAATCTTCTCTCTGTTCTGCTGACAACACCCATCTCCGAACCTCTTAATCGTTATTGGCAACCCTAAATGCTGCCCCTAAACCTGTAACCACCTACATTTTGTCTATTTTATCGCTCCGGCCTTGCCCGCTTTTTTCCGGATTATTTCGTCAGCATACTTGATTCCTTTGCCTTTATAAGGCTCCGGCTCCCGGAGCCCCCGGATTTTAGCGGCAGTCATACCTAAAAGCTCCTTATCAATCCCACTCAAGACAATTCTGTTTTTTTCAATGTTTGCATCAATCCCATCCGGGAGTTGGAAATTTATCGGATGCGAATACCCCAGATTGAAAACAGCCGTCCTCCCCTTCAATTCTGCCCTGTATCCTACACCAACAATCTCAAGCACCTTTTCAAATCCTTTTGTAACACCTATCACCATGTTGTAAACAAGCGCCCCAAAGAGACCGTGAAGAGACCTTGCCTCTCTCGATTCATCAGCGGTATGGACAGAGATCTTGTCCCCATCATCGCTCACAGATATATTGGGATGAACACGGCGTTTCAGTTCACCTTTGGGCCCTTTCACACTAAGAAGATCTCCCTGGATTTTCACCTCGACATCTTTTGGTATTGGAATAGGCCTTTTGCCTATACGTGACATTCAGGACCTCCACCTTTTCTTCCGCCTGAGGCGGGATTTAATCGTCTACCAAACAGCACAGAGGATCTCTCCTCCAACCCCCATTTTTCTCGCCTCATTATCCGTCATCAGGCCCTTTGATGTGGAAAGGATATTGATGCCGTACCCATTTAACACTTTTGGAACTTCATCACTTCCAGAATATACCCGACAACCCGGCTTGCTCACCCTCTTTATCCCTCCAATGATCGCAACGCCATCTTTATCATATTTCAGAAAGACCCTTATAAATCTGTGTTGACCATCGGAAATTATTCTAAAGTTCTTGACATAGCCCTCGGATTTCAAGACCTCAGCCACATTTATCTTCAATTTCGAACTCGGAATATTCACAAGCTCATGTGATGCCCTCTGAGCATTCCTAATCCTTGTCAACATATCGGCTATTGGATCAGTCATAGACATTATATGCTCTGCCCCCTAATTATTAACATCCGGAAATCCTTCATGTACCCAAACAAAGAACTTTTCATTTACCAGCTTGATTTGACCACCCCAGGGAGTTCCCCTTTAGAGGCTAACGTCCTGAAGCAGATGCGGCAGATTCCGAATTTTCTCAAAAAGGCCCTGCTCCGCCCGCAAATTGGACACCTGTTATAATGACGCGCGCTGAATTTCTGTTTCCTCTGGGCCTTAACAATAAGTGACTTCCTTGCCAAAACAACCTCCCTATTTACCTCTAACAACCCTAATTCCTGAAAGGCATCCCTAAATGCTTTAGTAGAAAAAGACCTTCTGCATCGGTTTTGGCCGTTGTCACAATGGAGATATTGAGGCCTTTCATCTTGTCTATCTTATCATAATCTATCTCTGAAAAAACGATAAACTCTTTGATCCCTATGCTACAATTGCCCCGGCCATCAAACCCCTTATACGAAAGGCCCCTGAAATCCCGAACCCGAGGTAAAGCCGCATTGAAGAGTTTATCCAAAAAATCGAACATCTTTTCACGTCGTAGAGTCACCATACAACCTATGGGCATCCCCTCACGGAGTTTGAAACCCGCAATCGATTTTCTGGCCTTAGTCACCACTGCCTTTTGCCCCGCAATCATGGTGAGTTCCTCAACACCAGAATCAAGGATTTTGATATTCTGTATCGCTTCTCCCAAGCCCATATTCAAGGTAACTTTCTCGATATGCGGAACAGCCATGATACTCTCATAGCCAAACTCCTTTATCATAGATGGTATCACTTCCGAATGGTATTTATCCTTCAATCGAGACAACAGTTCTTCCTCCCCAGCCTGTAAACAGTTACTGCCTGTCCATCGGCTCGCCGCATTTCTTACATACACGAACCTTTGAACCATCTTCTAATAAACGCTTTCCGACCCGTGTAGGCTCAGTGCATTTATCACAAACAATCATCACGTTGGAGATGTTTAGCGGAGCCTCCTTTTCAATAATGCCCCCCTGCCCGGTCTGGGGACTTGCCTTGGAGTGTCTTTTAATCATATTGATCTTTTCGATAATTACCCGCCCTCTCTCACTATCGACCTTCAAAACCGTGCCGATCTTGTCCACTTCTCTCCCAACACGAACAATTACCTTGTCATTTTTTTTGATTTTAGGATGCTTTTTCCGCACTTTTATCGCTCCACAGCGCTGATTTATATGTTCCTCACATCTGGAGTGGTAAACTCCCGATTAGAGCACCTCGGGGGCCAGTGAAATAATCTTCATAAATTTTTTCGCCCTCAATTCCCTTGCCACAGGGCCAAAAATCCTGGTCCCAATAGGCTCACCTTGGTCGCTAATCAAGACAGCAGAGTTATCATCAAACCTAATATGAGATCCATCAACCCTGCGGATCTCCTTAGCGGTTCTGACGATCACTGCCCTGACAACTTCTCCCTTTTTGACCTTGGAATTTGGCATTGCCTCTTTAACGGCCACTATAATTATATCTCCCACGCTTGCGTATCTCCTCTTGGATCCACCCAACACCTTTATACAGGAGACTAATTTAGCACCGGAATTATCAGCTACCCTTAATCTCGTTTCAGTTTGTATCATTTCATCAACTCCGGTGAACTATTAAACCGCTTGACTCTTTTCAACAATGTCAGCGACCTGCCACCTCTTTCTTTTACTGGTAGGCCGGCTTTCAATGATCCCCACCTTGTCGCCAATCTGGCAAATATTGCTGGGATCATGCACCATATATTTAGCACGCCTTCTGACATATTTTTTATATATTGCGTGTTTTGTCAGACGTTCGACCAAAACCACGGCCGTCTTGTTCATTCGGTTACTAACAACAGTTCCCACCAGTCTTTTTCGCTGTCCACGTTCTCCCATCACTACCTCGTGTTACTCTATCGCGCCAGAAATCGATAATTCCCTAAGCACGGTTTTCACTCGCGCCAGATTTTTTTTTGTCTTGCGGATTATAGCGGTATTTCCTAACTGTCCCGTGGCTTTCTGAAACCTCAGGTTAAACAGCTCCTGACTCGCCTCTTTCTCTTTCTCTTTTAGCTCTTCTGAGCTGAGTTCTCTCAGTTCCTTGGCCTTCATGAGCTTATGTTCCCCTAACTATGAATTTCGTTGCAAACGGTAGCTTATATCCTGCCAAACGAAATGCCTCTCCTGCCACATCTTTTGGCACTCCCTCCAGTTCATAGAGGATTCTTCCGGGCTTTACTACGGCTACCCAACTATCTGGAGTAGCTTTACCTTTCCCCATTCTGGTCTCTGCAGGTTTCTTGCCGACTGGCTTGTCCGGGAAAACCCGTATCCAGACTTTTCCTCCACGCTTTACATGTCTTGTTACGGCAATCCGGGCCGATTCTATCTGCTGGGCAGTCATAAGACCACATTCCAATGCCTGCAAACCATAATCCCCGAATTCAAGCGTACTACCTCGGAAGGCCTTCCCTTTTGTCCTGCCTCTTTGTCTTTTGCGATACTTGCTCTTCTTTGGACTAAGCATAAAATCATCCTACCGCCTTTTTGTTCTTATTCGGCAATATCTCACCCTTGAATATGGTCACCTTGACGCCGATAACCCCATAAGTCGTAAATGCCTCTGCAAATCCATAATCTATGTCAGCCCTGATGGTGTGGAGTGGTACCCTCCCTTCTCGATACCATTCCCTGCGCGCCATTTCAGCCCCGCCCAATCTGCCGCTACAAGATATCTTTATACCCTGTGCCCCGAATCTCAATGCAGAACTTACACTCTTTTTCATGGCTCGCCTGAACGCAATACGCCGCACTAACTGCATGGCAACATTCTCAGCGACCAACTGGGCATCAACCTCTGCCTTTCTCACCTCTTGAATATCAAGAATGGCATCCCGCTTTATCATTTTTTCTAAGTCAGTCTTAAGCCTTTCAATTTCAACGCCCTTTTTCCCAATTATAATACCGGGCCGAGCGGCATAAATGCGAATCCGGACCTTGTTCGCTGCCCTCTCAATCTCTATCTTTGACACACCGGCCTGGAGAAGCTTTTTTTTCAAGAACTTCCTTATATTGAAGTCCTCCAAAATAAAAGCGCTGTATCCCTTATTAGCAAACCACTTCGAGTCCCAACTCCTGTTGATCCCTAATCTAAAACTAACCGGATGAACTTTTTGTCCCAATATACACCTCCAGCGTAATCAAAAGGTCTTTGCGGCTAATCAACGGAATATACCTATTTCTCGCCCAAAATAAGAGTTAGATGACTGGTCCTCTTCCTTATTTTCGTCGCCCGCCCCTGAGCCCGTGGCCGCCACCTTTTCAAGGTCGGGCCTTCATCAGCGTATACCGTTGCGATGTAAAGCGAGTCCACATCCGTATCAGCATTTTGCTGGGCGTTCGCCACCGCCGAATCAAGTAATTTTTTTACTATCCTTGCGCCTCGTTGAGGCGCGAAAGAAAGCAAACTCAATGCTTCTTCCACCTTCTTCCCCCGGACCTGCCCCATAATTAGACGTATCTTCTGGGGCGAAATCCTAACAAATCTTGCCTTTGCCCTTATTTCCATTTTAGCTCTTCAAAATAATCCTTAATTCCTAAATTACGCCTATTTCAACTTACCTTTCAATTTCGATTTCTTATCACCGGCATGCGCATAGAAAGTCCTGGTGGGAGAAAATTCACCTAATTTATGCCCCACCATATCTTCAGAGACAAAGACGGGCAAAAACTTTTTGCCGTTGTGAACAGCAAATGTCAGGCCGACAAACTCGGGAAGGATTGTGGACCTGCGCGACCATGTTTTGATGATCTGCCTGCTCATGGTACCACTTGCCGTCTCAACTTTCTTTAATAGATGATCATCGACAAACGGACCCTTTTTTAGAGATCTCGGCAAAACCTATCCTCCTCTTGTTGCATCCAATAATTATTGGCAGTTATCAGGTATGTCTATAGATTACTTGGTTCGACGCTTAATAATAAGTCTGTCGCTTCCCTTCCTGACCCTGGTCTTATACCCCTTAGTAGGCACACCCCACGGAGTCACAGGATGTCGTCCGCCCGAGGACTTCCCTTCGCCACCGCCATGGGGATGGTCCACCGGGTTCATTGCAACGCCTCTCACACGGGGCCTTTTGCCCAACCATCTATTTCTACCGGCCTTACCTATGGATATATTTTCGTGGTCCAGGTTACCCACTTGCCCGATAGTCGCCTTGCAGTCCTGAAAAACCATTCGTACTTCACCGGAGGGGAGTTTGACTTGAGCATATTTCCCTTCCTTAGCCATTAGCTGACAGTAACTTCCTGCGCTTCTCGCTAACTGCCCACCATGCCCTACGTTAAGCTCGATATTGTGAATGTGGCTTCCCAAAGGAATATTCCGCAAGGAAAGAGCATTTCCGTCCCTTATTTCCGCTCCCTCCCCCGACATCACCCGATCTCCCACCTGAAGTCTGTTAGGGGCTAAAATATATCGTTTTTCCCCATCCACGTAGTGTAACAGTGCAATATTGGCTGACCGGTTGGGATCATACTCAATAGACGCAACAGAGGCAGGGACCCCGTCTTTATTCCTCTTGAAATCTATCAGGCGGTATGCGCGCTTATGTCCGCTTCCCCTGTGCCGCGCAGTCAAACGCCCGTTTGAATTCCTGCCGCCTGTCTTCCTTAACGGCCTGAGAAGGGCTTTTTCAGGCTTTTTGCGCGTTATTTCCTCAAATTCAGAAGATGTCTGGAATCTCCTTCCAGGCGAGGTTGGCTTGTGAAGTTTAATCCCCATTCTTTGCTCCGCTTATTGACACCAAAACAGTTGCTGATTCCTGCAAATATTTATCACTATTAAAACAATGTGTGTGAGGTTTGAAGCTGTATTCTTCTGTTCTTATGCTGTTGTTCAATCGAAAATCAAAGACCTCACATCCCCTCAAAGAACTCTATGTTTTCACCCGGGGCCAGTTTCACAACCGCCTTTTTCCAATGAGGTCTCCTTCCAACGTTTTTTCCCATACGCCGACGCTTGCCCCGCACATTCATTGTCTTCACATCCAAGACCTTTGTCTTGAGAAGGGTCTCCACAGCCTGCCTGATCTCTATCTTGTTTGCCCCTCTGTGCACCTTAAAAGAAACCTGATTGGCCCCACTCTTCTGCAAATTGGCCTTTTCTGTAATATGTGGCTCTTTGATCACTTGGTAGATATCCACTACGAAACCAACGCCTCCTCTATTTTCTGAACAGCGGGCCGTTCTAAAAAAAGGTGGTCATATCTCAAAATGTCATAAACATTTAGCCCTTGATACCGCATAACCTTCATAAGCGGGACATTCTTAGATGATTTTTCTAAGTTCTCTGATTTATCATTTGTTACAATAAGGGCTTTTTTGACATCAAAACCGCTCATTGTTCCCACAAAGTTTTTTGTTTTGATCTCGGGGAGGCTGAAATCGTCAACAATTATAAGGCGATTACTCTGAACCTTGTCTGTCAAAGCCATTCGCAATGCCGCCTTTCTCACCTTTTTGGGCACCTTCTGTGAATAGTTCCGCGGAGAAGGCCCAAAGGCCACGCCCCCTCCCTTTCTCGTGGGAGATGAACCACTGCCGACTCTGGCCCTGCCAGTCCCCTTCTGTCTCCAGAGCTTACTCCCGGAGCTCTTAACCTTTGAGCGGCTCTTTGTAGCAGCAGTCCCGGACCTACGCTTGGCAAGTTGGCCCATCACAACCTGGTGAAGGACATGCTTCTTTATGAGAACGCCAAAAATCTCGTCTCTCAGTTCCACTTCTGAGACTTTTTCGTTTTGAAGATTATATACATCCGAAACAGTCATATAAACACCCTGAATTAAGGGATTAAGGAATTGCCAATTGAGGAATTAAATGACCTTTGCTAATTTCAATTCCTAAATTCCTAAATTCTTAAATTAAGCTTTAAACACCTGCGTGAGACTTCCAGATTTCGAGGAAGCTATTAGGGGCTCCCGGCACTGCACCTTTGACCAGAATCAAATCCATCTCTGGCCTTACATCAACCACTTTGAGATTCTTGATTGTAACATACTGATATCCCATCCGGCCGGGTAGTTTTTTCCCCTTTTGAACCTTCCCCGGGGTGGCACTGCATCCTATCGAACCCGGGATTCTGTGTGAACGGGAACCATGAGTCTTTTTTCCACCGGAAAATCCCCACCTTTTCATTACACCGCTGAATCCTCTCCCTTTGCTAAGCCCTCGCACATTAACCAACTCGCCAATGTTAAAGATATCGGATTTAATTTCCTGGCCTAATTCAAAGGCGCCCGGGTCATCAACCCTGGTCTCTCTTAACGTGGTAAAGAATCTGGCTCCCGCGTTCTTAAACTGACCTTTCAAAGGCTTGTTAACCCGGTTTTCTTTCTTTGGACCATAACCCATCTTTAGAGCATCATAACCTTCCCGTTCCCGGATCTTTTTTTGTATCACCACGCAAGGGCCAACTTTTAGCACCGTTACCGGAACACTTCCACCGTCTTCGAGGAAGTAACTTGTCATACCCAATTTCTTGCCAAAAAGTTTGTTAACCATAGGGATTAAGCTCCAACTTCACCTTGCACCGCCTTTTACTCCCTCTCACACAAAAACTTCCTACAGCTTGATCTCCACATCTACCCCGGCCGCTAAGTCAAGCTTCATGAGAGCATCAACGGTCTGCTGGGTTGGTTCTAATATGTCCAATAACCGCTTGTGTGTTCTTATCTCAAACTGCTCTCTTGATTTCTTGTTCACATGAGGGGATCTAAGAACGCAATATTTGTTGATGACTGTAGGGAGGGGAATTGGACCGGCCACTCTTGCCCCTGTCTCCTTAGCCGTCTCCACAATCTCCATAGCGGATTGATCCAACAATTTGTGATCATAGGCCTTTAATCTAATTCGGATCTTCTGGTTGGCTATCATGCCGCTCTCCTACTCGATAATCTCACTGATAACACCTGCGCCGACGGTCCTTCCACCCTCACGAATAGCAAACCTCAATTCCTTCTCCATCGCTATCGGGGTGATTAAGGCAACCTCCATCGCAACATTG
>Ga0307424_1000190_pt1 | contig 31400 bp, 25 predicted proteins | sample SalMarWE160320MG_FD_202157 | JGI IMG/M metagenome (GOLD analysis project Ga0307424, IMG submission 202157) | Salt marsh sediment microbial communities from the Plum Island Ecosystem LTER, Massachusetts, United States - WE1603-20 | ecosystem: Environmental > Aquatic > Marine > Intertidal zone >... | reverse complement strand
CAACGGCTTCAGACGACTCGCCAACAGCCTCTTCCACGACTTCAGGCGTCTCAGCAACGACCTCTTCAACCTCAACGGCTTCAGACGACTCGCCAACAGCCTCTTCCACGACTTCAGGCGTCTCAGCAACGACCTCTTCAACCTCAACGGCTTCAGACGACTCGCCAACAGCCTCTTCCACGACTTCAGGCGTCTCAGCAACGACCTCTTCAACCTCAACGGCTTCAGACGACTCGCCAACAGCCTCTTCCACGACTTCAGGCGTCTCAGCGACGATCTCTTCAGTCTCGGTGGCTGCGACTGCTTCGATCGCCTCCGTGTCCTCGACGCCGTCGACCGGCGCCTCCGTGTCCGCGAGATCCTCGTAGTAGGCGTCCTCTGCCTCTTTGCTCGAGAGTGTGCGGGGTTCGTCGGCAGGACGTTTTCCCTCTCTGCGCTTGCCGCCACCCTCGACAATTCGGCGGCCGCCGCCGGCCTCGATGACGCGGCGCTTGGGCTTGCCTGCGACCGCTTCTTCTGCCCTCGCCTTGGCGGGTGCAACACGGCTGGGCTTGCCTGAAGCCATCGCGATCTCGGCGGCGAGCTTCTCCCGGGTCGCCTTCAGAGAAGCGACCAGGTCACCCTTGTATGTCCACACCTTCACACCGATCGCACCGACGGTCGTACGCGCGGTCGCGGTCCCGTAGTCGATATCCGCCCGCAACGTATGGAGCGGCACCCGCCCCTCCCGGTACCATTCGCGCCGTCCCATGTCGGCTCCACCGAGACGGCCACTGCACTCGACGCGCACGCCCTGGACACCCGCCTTCATCGCGGCAGCCACAGTTCGCTTCATTGCCCTGCGGAATGACACGCGACCTTCGAGCTGATCGGCGACGCTTCGCGCGAGGAGCTGCGCGTCCTGGTCGGGGTCTCTGACCTCGATCACGTTGTACTTGACCCTGCGTCCGGTCAGCGTTTCGAGCCCTTCCCTGATTCGCTCGGCCTCGGCACCACGGCGACCGATCACGACGCCTGGTCGAGCGGTGTGCACCTCGATGACGACCTTGTCTCGCGTACGCTCGATCTCCACGCGAGAAATCGCACCGCGTTTGAGTTCGGACGTGATGTAGTCGCGGATCTTCCAGTCCTCGTTCACGAGGTCGACGTAGTCCTTGTCGCTGTACCAATGCGACTTCCAGTCCGTCACCACGCCGAGGCGGAATGCGTAGGGATGTGTCTTCTGGCCCATTACGCCTCGCTCTCTTCTGACACGACGATGGTGATGTGGCTGGTCCGCTTGCGGATGCGCGTCGCACGACCCCTCGCCCGTGGACGCCAGCGCTTGAGGGTCGGACCCTCGTCCGCATACGCCTGGGCGACGAACAGCTCGTCGGCATCGAGCGCGTGGTTGTGCTCGGCGTTGGCAACCGCCGAATCGAGTACCTTGCGCACGGTCGCCGCTGCCCTGCGATCTGTGAACGACAGCACGTGGCGCGCATCTTCGACCGGCAGTCCCCGGACGAGATCCAACACACGCCGCACCTTGTACGGCGACTGGCGGATGTACTTGGCTTGCGCTCGTACCCTCATCGTCTACTCGCTGCTTTCTCGCGTGAACCGGCATGACCACGGAACGTTCTCGTGGGGGCGAACTCGCCCAACTTGTGGCCAACCATGGCCTCGGTCACATACACCGGTACGTGCTTGCGACCATCGTGCACCGCGATGGTGTGGCCCACCATCTCGGGGATGACGGTGGAACGCCGGCTCCAGGTCCGGATGACCCGCTTCTCACTCTTGCGATTGAGCTCCTCCACCTTCTTGAGGAGGTGCTCGTCGATGAAGGGACCTTTCTTCAGGCTCCTCGCCATCGTCTACCTCCGTCCTCTCCGTGATCGCCGTCGCACGATGTCTCGGTTGCTTGCCTTGTTCTTCTTGCGGGTTCTGCCCTCCGGCTTGCCCCATGGGCTCACCGGGTGACGTCCACCCGACGACCGGCCTTCACCCCCACCGAGGGGATGGTCGACCGGGTTCATCGCCACGCCGCGGCTTTGTGGCCGGACACCCTTCCATCGGGAACGTCCCGCCTTGCCACCCTTGACGAGCTCGGCCTCAGTGTTGCCAACCTGTCCCACCGTGGCACGACAGTCGAGCGACACCATCCGCATCTCGCCTGAAGGGAGTCGCAGCAGCGCCCGGTCGCCCTCTTTGCTCATGAGCTGCACCGAGGCGCCGGCCGAGCGCGCCATCTTAGCCCCTCCTCCGGGGCGCATTTCTATCGCGTGCACGATCGTGCCTGCAGGGATATTGCGCAGCGGCAACGCGTTGCCGGGATTGATCTCGGCACCCGATCCGGACTCCAGTACCGACCCGACCTTCACACCGACGGGCGCGAGGATGTAGCGCTTCTCCCCATCGGCGTAGTGCAGCAGAGCGAGGCGTGCGTTCCGGTTCGGGTCGTACTCGATCGCCGCAACCTTCGCGGGGATTCCGTCCTTGGTCCTGCGGAAGTCGACAACCCTGTAGCGCCGCTTGTGACCGCCACCCCGGTGACGCGATGTGATGCGACCGTGGGTGTTGCGTCCGCCCGTGCTGCTCTTCTTGTCGAGAAGCGACTTCTCCGGAGTCGATTTCGTGATGTCGGCGAAGTCGGAGACGGTGCGAAAACGCCTTCCGGGCGACGTCGGCTTCTGTTTCTTCGTTGCCATCGCTACACCCCAAAGATGTCGATCGTGTCACCGGGCGCGAGCTTCACCAGCGCACGCTTTATGTCCTGACGCCGGCCGACCACCCAGCCGGTTCGCTTCTGCTTGCCGCGCTTGTTGAGGGTGTTGACCCGAAGCACGGTGACGTCGAAGATCTCGGCGATCGCCTTGGCGATCTCTGTGCGATTCGCACGCCGAACGACGTCGAACGTGTACGTGTTGTGTTGCTCGATCAGGTCGTACGACTTCTCCGACACCACGGGGGTCAGGATCACGTCTCGTGGATCCTTCATCAGGACTCACCTCCCGTGTCTTCTACGAAATCGGTCCCGGTGACGTCGTAGGTCTCCTGTCCACCGATGGAACCGACGGTATCCGTGGTGAATACCAGCGTGTCGGCCCACAACACGTCGTACGTGGTGAGCTGGCCGGGTTCCACGATCGCCACGCCTCGAAGGTTCCTGAACGAACGCTCCGGAATGCGGTCGTTGCGGCCCAGCACAACGAGCACTTTGCGCCCGGCGTCCACTGCATCGAGGAATGCCTTCGCCCGCTTGGTCTTCGGCTCCGACCAGTCGAACGTCTGCACAACCTTCACGTTGCCTTCGGCAACCCGAGCGGACAGGGCGCTGCGCAGCGCGAGGCGCTTCATCTTCTTCGGCGTGCGCTGCGCGTAGGAACGCGGGCGCGGACCAAACGCGACGCCGCCGCCAACGAAGTGGGGGGCTCGAATCGAACCCTGGCGAGCACGGCCAAGACCCTTCTGACGCCACGGCTTCCTGCCCCCGCCGCGGACTTCGGCCCGCGTCTTCGTCGACGCCGTACCGGAGCGAGCCCCGGCGAGCTGCGCGGTCACCACCTGGTGCATCACAGATTCGTTGGGTTCGATACCGAAGATCTCGGGATTCAGGCGTACGTCGCCGTCGCGAGTCCCGTCACTCGTGAACAGGGCCGCTGTGCATGTATCAGCCACGAGCCTTCACCGCCTCTCTCACGAGCACGACCGAGCCCTTGGGGCCCGGCACTGATCCACCGAGCAAGATCAGACCGCGGGCGGAGTCGATGTCGACGACGTCGAGGTTGAGCATCGTGACCCGTTCGCCACCCATCCGACCTGGGAGCTTGCGCCCTTTGAAGACTCTCGCAGGCGTCGCGCACGCTCCGATCGAACCTGGAGCTCTATGGACACGGTGCACGCCGTGACTCGCTCCCTGGCCGCTGAAGTTGTGACGCTTGATGACGCCCTGGAAACCCTTCCCCTTCGAAACACCTGCAACATCGGCCTTTGCGCCCTTGACGAGTACGTCGGCAATGGTGATCTCCTGCCCGATCTCATACGCATCAGGATCGTCGACCCGTACTTCGACGAGGTGGCGCGATGGGGCGACACCCGCCTTGGCGTAGTGCCCAGCGAGCGGACGGTTGACGCCGTTCGCCTCCTTGTACGCTATTTGCACCGCCGCGTATCCGTCGGTCTCCGGACGCTTGATCTGCGTCACTCTGCATGGGCCCGCCTTGATGACGGTGACAGGGATCGCCCTGGCGTCGTCATCGAAGACCTGCGTCATGCCGAGTTTCTCTCCGAGAATGGCTTTCACTGCTTGATCTCCACTTCCACGCCTGCCGGGAGGTCGAGCCTCATCAGCGAGTCCACGGTCTTGGGCGTCAACTCGAGGATGTCGATCAGACGCTTGTGGATGCGCATCTCGTAGTGCTCCCGGGAATCCTTGTCCACGAATGGCGAGCGGATCACGCAGTAGCGATGAATCTCGGTGGGCAGTGGCACGGGGCCCCTGACCTTCGCCTGTGTTCTGATAACGGTCTCTGCGATCTTGCGCGCCGACTCGTCGACCACCTCGTGGTCATACGCCTTCAGGCGGATTCGGATCTTGTGTCCTTCTGGCATCTGCTGCTCGCTTCGCTATTTGATGACTTTGGTGACGGTGCCGGCACCGACGGTGCGGCCACCTTCACGAATGGCGAACTTTTGGCCGTCGTCCATCGCGATCGGGGTGATCAACTCGACGGTCATCTCCGTGTTGTCACCAGGCATCACCATCTCGGTACCCTCAGGCAACGTCACCGCACCCGTCACATCCGTCGTCCGGAAATAGAACTGCGGCCGATACCCAGGAAAGAACGGGTTATGACGGCCACCCTCCTCCTTCGTCAACACATACACCTGCGCCTCAAACACCGTATGCGGCGTAATCGACCCAGGCTTCGCCAACACCTGACCCCGCTCCACCTCATCCTTACCTACCCCACGCAACAACACCCCAATATTGTCCCCAGCCCGCCCCTCATCCAACAACTTGCGGAACATCTCCACACCCGTCGCGACCGTCTTACGAGTCGGACGAATCCCCACAATCTCCACCTCATCGCCAACATGCACCACACCCGTCTCCACACGACCCGTCACAACCGTCCCACGACCCGTAATCGAGAACACATCCTCAATCGGCATCAAAAACGGACGATCCGTCGGACGCACCGGCTCCGGAATATACGAATCCACCGCATCCATCAACTCCAGAATCGACCCCTCAGCCTCAACATCCCCCTCCAACGCCTTCAACGCCGACCCACGAACCACCGGCAACTCATCACCAGGAAACTCATACTCCGTCAACAAATCCCGAACCTCCAACTCCACCAAATCCAGAAGCTCAGGATCATCAACCTGATCCGTCTTATTCAAATACACCACAATATACGGCACCCCAACCTGCCGAGCCAACAACACATGCTCCCGCGTCTGAGGCATCGGACCATCCGCAGCAGACACCACCAAAATCGCCCCATCAATCTGCGCAGCACCCGTAATCATATTCTTGATATAATCCGCATGCCCAGGCATATCCACATGCGCATAATGACGAGCATCCGTCTCATACTCCACATGCGCAATCTGAATCGTAATCCCCCGCTCACGCTCCTCCGGCGCCTTATCAATCTCATCAAACGACGTATACACCGTCCCCCCACCACGCTCAGCCAACACCCGAGTAATCGCAGCAGTCAACGTCGTCTTCCCATGATCAATATGACCCATCGTCCCCACATTCACATGCGGCTTCGTACGCTCAAACTTCGCCTTCGCCATCACACACCTCTCTCCTAATATTCGCCACGCACCCGGGCGACGATTTCCTTTGCGATAGTCTCAGGAACATCCTGATACGAGTGGAATTGCATCGTGTAGACCGCACGTCCCTGTGTGCGTGAACGCACGTCCGTTGCATACCCGAACATCTCGGCGAGTGGCACCTGTGCCGTGACAACGCGTGCGCTGCCCCGCTGACTCATCTCTTCGATCTTGCCCCGACGAGACGACAGGTCGCCGATGACGTCGCCCATGTACTCCTCCGGAGTGACCACCTCGACGGCCATCACCGGCTCGAGGAGCTTGACGCCTGCACGCTTCGCCGCCTCTTGGAGAGCCAGAGAGCCGGCAATCCGAAACGCCATCTCGGACGAGTCGACATCGTGGTATGAACCGTCCACGAGTGTCGCCCGAACGTCCACCATCGGATAGCCGGCGAGGATTCCCTGATCCAAGGCTTCTTCGATGCCGGCGTCCACGGACGGGATGTACTCGCGGGGAACCCTGCCCCCGGTGACCTTGTCTACGAACTCGTAGCCGCCGCCCGACCCGGTCGGCTCGAGGTCGATGATCACGTGTCCATACTGACCTCGCCCACCCGACTGCCGGATGTAGCGACCCTCGACCTTCTGGATTCCGGTTTTGATGGTCTCTCGGTACGCGACCTGGGGGCGACCGATGTTGGCGCCCACATTGAACTCCCGAACGAGCCTGTCGACCAGCACGTCGAGATGCAGTTCACCCATCCCCGAGATGATGGTCTGCCCTGTCTCGGGGTCGGACCTGACGAGGAAGGTCGGGTCCTCTTCTGTGAGGCGGTGGAGTGCGTCTCCGAGCTTGTCCTGGTCGATCTTCGTCTTGGGCTCTATCGCCACCGAGATCACCGGTGCAGGGAAGGTCATCGACTCGAGCTGAATCGGAGCGTCGACCGCAGCGAGCGTGTCGCCCGTGGTGGTGTTCTTGAGTCCGACAGCGGCGATGATGTCGCCGGTGTGGACCGCCTCGAGGTCTTCGCGGTGGTTGGCGTGCATTCGCAGCATGCGTCCGACCCGCTCCTTGCGACCGGAGGCCGAGTTGACCACCTGCCCACCTTTGGCAAGCGATCCCGAATACACCCTGAAGTACGTCAGCTTGCCGACGTGTGGATCGCTCATGATCTTGAACGCAAGCGCGGTGAACGGGGCGGAGTCGTCTGCGCTCCTCGCGAGAACCTCATCTTCCTTGCCCGGCTTGAACCCTTGTACCGGTGGCAGGTCGGATGGGGCCGGCAGGTACGAGACAACAGCATCGAGCAGCGGCTGAACGCCCTTGTTGCGGAATGCCGATCCGCACAGCACGGGGGTGAAGAGGCCCTCGAGCGTGCCCTTCCTGATCGCCGTGTGGAGCTCCCCCGGTGCGATTGGAGCGTCCTCGAGGTACTTCAGGAGCAGGGTGTCGTCGACGTCGGCACACGCTTCGATCATCTTGCCGCGCCACTCGTGGGCGAGTTCCGCCATGTCGGCGGGAATGTCGACCGTGTCCCAGTGCTTGCCGTCATCCCCCTGCCAGAGGTGGGCCTTCTCCTCGATCAGATCGATGACTCCCGTGAACTTGGCCTCGGCGCCCACGGGGAGCTGGATCGGAACCGGGTTCGCTGCGAGCCGGGTGCGGATCGACTCGACCGATGCGTAGAAGTCGGCGCCGACCCTGTCCATCTTGTTGATGAAGGAGATGCGGGGGACGTGGTACCGATCTGCCTGGCGCCAGACGGTCTCTGACTGTGGCTCCACGCCGGCGACCGCATCGAACACGGCGATCGCTCCATCGAGCACACGGAGCGAGCGTTCGACCTCGACTGTGAAGTCGACGTGGCCGGGCGTGTCGATGATGTTGATCCAGTGGTCGTGCCACCCGGCGGTGGTGGCGGCCGAGGTGATGGTGATGCCGCGCTCCTGCTCTTGCTCCATCCAGTCCATGACGGCGGCACCTTCATGAACCTCCCCGAGCTTGTACGTCTTGCCCGTGTAGTACAGGATGCGCTCGGTGAGGGTGGTCTTGCCCGCGTCGATGTGTGCCATGATCCCGATATTCCGGGTCCGGCTCAGCGGGTACTGGCGCAGTGCGGCCAGCGTATCCGTTCCTCCGTTGCTCATCTGTTCCTCGGTCGCTATGGGGTTGTCAGCGGGTGGCTACTACCAGCGGTAGTGGGCGAAGGCCTTGTTGGACTCCGCCATCTTGTGTATGTCTTCCTTGCGTTTCACGGCGGAGCCGGTGTTGTTGGATGCGTCGAGGATCTCGTTGGCGAGACGCTCCGACATCTTCGACTCCTTGCGCTTGCGGGCGAACCCGACGAGCCACCTGATGGCCAGCGAGTTCGCTCGGCGAGGGGAAACCTCGACCGGCACCTGATAGGAGGAGCCGCCAACTCGCCGTGAGCGCACCTCGAGGTGTGGTTTGATGTTGTCGATCCCGCGCTTCAGGACCAACACAGGGTCTTGGCCGGAGCGGCGCTCGACGATCTCGAGTGCTCCGTAGACAACTGAGCGGGCGACGTTCTTCTTGCCGTCGAGCAACACCTTGTTGATGACTTGCGCGACCAACAGGTTCCGAAAGACGGGATCTGGCTCGATGAAACGTCTGGTGGCTGGACCGCGGCGCATCAGGACTCCTTCTTGCTTCCGTAGCGAGAACGCGCCTGCTTCCTGTCCGACACGCCCGACGCGTCCAATGTTCCCCTGATGATCTTGTACCGAACGCCAGGCAGGTCCTTCACACGCCCACCTCGTACGAGCACGATCGAGTGCTCCTGGAGGTTGTGGCCCTCACCAGGGATGTACGCAGTGACCTCAATGCCCGACGTCAGACGAACGCGGGCAACCTTGCGAAGCGCAGAGTTCGGTTTCTTCGGTGTAATCGTGTAGACGCGCGTGCAGACGCCGCGACGTTGCGGCGCCCCTGCGAGACCGGGCGTCTTCTCCTTCTTCGGCTTCGGTTTCCTGCCCTCTCGGACGAGCTGCTGGATTGTCGGCATTGTGCTCCTCGACACGCGAAAATCGGCGTCCGACGTCCGTCGGGTGCGCCGACCCTTATGGACCCGCTCCGAGCCTCGTTCACCGCTGCGGGTCACAGCGGTGGGCCAGTGGAGGGGTTAGGGGTTCAAGACCACGGCTGCGCAGTATATCGAACCGGCCGGCTATGGGTCAAAACGCGTGGTTCTTTGGTTGAGATGTGGGTCCTGGGTTCCGACGTCGTGGGTAGGACAAGCAAGCCCCCGACACCACAGGGCCCCAAACCGACTGTCTCACCCAGAGCCCAGAACTCTCAACCCAGACCCAGTCCGACGCCCCCTACCCTACATCCAGAAGTAGGCTGGCCAACGAGTTCTGATGCAAGTCCATATCTTCCAGAGATGATCACCTGTCCGGCCTGCGCGTCGGAGAATCCGACGAGTTCCCGGTTCTGCGGCAACTGCGGCACGCCGCTCGCACGAACCTGCCCTTCGTGCGGGAGCGAGAACCCGCCGGCAAACAACTACTGCGCCACATGCGGAACGGCACTGCGCTCGGAAGACGCCCAGCCCGAGCAGCCTTCACCTGTGTCCGACTCCGGAGAACGGCGCCTCGTCTCCGTGCTCTTTGCAGATCTCGTCGGATTCACGACGTTCAGCGAATCACGAGACCCCGAAGAGGTCAGGGCAATGCTCACCCGATACTTCGAACGGGCACGAGACGTGATCGAACGCTTCGGCGGCGAAGTGGACAAGTTCATCGGAGATGCCGTCACCGCCTTCTGGGGGGCGGTACAAGCTCTGGAAGACGACGCCGAACGTGCCGTGAGGGCGGCACTGGAACTCGTTGACGCGGTTGAAGCGCTGGGAACCGAACTCGGCATCCCGGAGCTCACGGTGCGTGTCGGAGTGCTGTCGGGCGAGACGTCCGTGGGCCCCGGCGGGAACGAGAAAGGACTGGTCGTCGGAGACGTGGTCAACACGGCGTCGCGGCTCCAGTCCGCCGCCGAACCCGGCACCGTCCTCGTCGGCCAGACCACCAAGCAGCTCACGGAGGCGGCCATCCGCTACGAATCTGTCGGTGAGCGGTCGATGAAGGGGAAAGCCCTTCCGGTCCCAGCCTGGCACGCGCTCTCGGTGACCGGTGAACGAGGTGGCAGAGGACGGGACGAGAGCCTGGAACCCCCGTTTGTTGGACGTGAAGACGAACTTCGCCTTCTCAAGGACCGGGTGCATGCCACCACCCGGGATGGAGCGGCCCGGCTCGTGTCGATCGTCGGCCAGGCGGGCATCGGCAAGAGCCGCCTGGCCTGGGAACTGAGGAAGTACCTCGACGGCCTCACCGAGAATATCCGATGGCACCGAGGAAGATCGCCGGCGTACGGTGACGGGGTCACCCTCTGGGCACTGGCCGATATGGTGCGATCGAGAGCCGGAATCTCCGAGGGAGAGAACCCTCTCAAGGCGAGAACAAAGCTCCGCACCTCGGTCGCGACCTTCGTCCCGGATCCCGAGGAACAGCAGTGGATAGAAGCACGCCTCGCCGGATTGCTGGGCCTCGACGACATGCCATCCGGAGACCGCAACGAGCTCTATGCGTCACTACGCGCCTTCTTCCAGCGAGTGTCGGACACCGGTACGACCGTGCTGCTCTTCGAGGATCTCCAATGGGCCGACGACGGACAGCTCGAGTTCATCGAGGAACTCGTCGAGATGTCACACCGACACCCGATCCTCGTCATCACGCTCGCGCGCCCGGAGATCCTCGACCGCCGCCCGACATGGGGGGCCGCACGGCAGAACTTCCTGTCGGTTCGCCTGGGTCCACTCAGCGACGCACACATGACCGAGCTGGTTACCGGGCTCGTTCCCGGCATTTCCGAAGCGACCCTGGCGCTGTTGATCGAACGCGCCGGCGGAGTGCCCATGTACGCCGTCGAGTACGTCCGCATGCTGGTGAACGCCGGCGATCTCGTCCCGGACGGCGGCACCTACCGGCAAACACGTGAGCTGGCGGATATCGCCCTGCCGGATTCACTACACGCCCTGGTCGGAGCCCGGCTCGACCGGCTGCACGAATCGGACCGATCGGTCATCCAAGACGCCGCCGTGCTCGGGCAGTCCTTCACCCTGGAGGGGATGACCCTGCTCAGGGGAACTGATCCAGAGGAACTGGAACGGAAGCTACGCGACCTCGTCCGCCACGATCTACTCCGTCACGACGACGATCCACGCTCACCGGAGAGGGGCCAGTTCCAGTTCGTACAGAGCGTCATCCGAGAAGTCGCGTACGGGCGCACGTCGAGGGCAGAGCGAAAGAGCAAACACCTCCGAGTCGCCGAGTACTACGAACGGGAGGCCCCGGTTGAGGCCGCCGCCGTGATCGCCAGCCACTACATGAGTGCCTATGAAGCCGATGCCGATTCACAGCTTGCCGACAGGGCCAGAGCCGCACTCATGAACGCCGCCCGACGAGCCGTCGTACTCACGTCCCACACTCAAGCGATCGGACTTGCGAAACAGGCACTCGACGTGCCGGGAACCGACGCTCAGCGGGCCTCCATCTGGGAGTTCCTTTCCCCGGCAGCATCGGCGCTCTTTCGGCATCAAGACGCTATCGAGTATGCCCGCCGAGCACACGATTGGTATGCCGAGCACGGATCCGAGGAGGACATCGTCCGCAGCGCCCACGTGCTTGGCACCGCCTACATCGACGCCGACGAGCCGTTCGACGCCGTCGCGTCGATGGAAGGGCTCTTTGACCCCGAACGAGCCACAGACGAGGACATGATGGCGCTCGGTGCAACACTCGCGAATGCCCACATGCGCGCCAATCAGATGCCGCAGTCGGCGGACGTCGCGCTGGCAGTCATGATCGCGGCGGAGGCCAACGGGAACCTCCCCGTACTGATCGATGCATCCAACACAAGAGGCTCGGCGCTCGCCACGATGGAACGGCGTACGGAAGGCAGGGCCCTCCTCCGCGAAGCGTTGCGATTGTCCGAAGCGGAGGCGTTGCCCTTCCAAACCGCACGCGCCATCAACAACCTCAGCCTCCTCCAGGGAGCCGATGGTCTCTCGAGCCGAGCGGCATCGCTCGAGCGCGGCTACGAGATCGCTTTGCGTGTACGAGACGGGGGACTCCTCGCCCGCTTCACCGTCTTCCACGCTCTCATGCTGTACCACGTCGGACAGTTCGACGAAGCGATCAGTGTGCTTGCTGATGCAGAAAACTGGGGCGAGTCGTTCTGGAAGGCCTTCGCCCGGCAGGCCTCCGAACTCATCAGCTGGGCAAGTACCGGCGACACGACCCACTTGTCGCTTGCTCGCGAGGTGGGTCTTCCTATCTTGGAGGCACACGAACCACAGTATCGGAGTGGCGCCTCGGACTTCGAAGCAAGGCTCCTCTGGCTCATGGGTGATCTTGGCGAAGCCTATGACGCTGCGTTTCGAGCAATACCGCTGCTAGTTCATCACGACAACCGGCACACGGCCGTGGGTGCGGCGATCCGCATGGGAGATCCCGATCGTCTCCGAAGATCGACCGACCTCTTCGACTTCCCCTACGGACGCCGCTTCGATCTCTTGCGGATGGCCGTCAACGCCGGCCTCGAACTCATCGAAGGTGATCCGGATCGGGCGGCGACCATGTTCAGGGATCTGGTTGACCGTCTCGACAAAGCGGAGAGCCCGCTGATGGGGGCCGAGTGGAAGGCAATCTTCGCCGAGGTGATGCCCGATCGACCCGAGGCGAAGGAGGCCGCCCGGGAAGCCTACGATTGGTTCTCCTCGGTCGGGGCCCAGGGATACCTCGATCTCTACGCGCACGTCTGGAACAAGGCTGAAGCACAGGACGCCACGGGGTAGGCTCGCTCGACGACGGCCGAGCGTGCGCTCGGTGTACCACGTACCTCGTACGCAGCCGGTCCTCGCAGCCAGACCGCAGGGCGAGCCGTACCGCGCCAAGTCTGAACGCGTTCCCCCACCATGCCCCGCAACAATGCCCCGCGGCTGGCACCACCCCCCTACCCCAGCCTCCGGCTGCGGTACCTTCCCCCCAACGTCGCTTCGCTCCTGGGGGGACCAACAGGTCGGGGCCGCCAGGCTCCGGCCCCACTATCGTCGCCCCCATGATCGCAATCCAAGACACCTACCCGTTTGACGCCGCCCACTGCTACGGGTGTGGCTCCCTGAACGAGCACGGCCACCGGATCAAGACGGTCCTCGACGGTGAGCTCACGATCACCGAGTTCACCCCGCAGCCCTATCACATCGCCATCCCGGGATTCATGTATGGAGGCCTGATCGCGAGCCTGATCGACTGTCACTCGACCGGCTCGGCCGCCATCTACAAGATGGTGACCAACGGCAAGTCGGTCGGCAGCGAACAAGCACCCCGCTTCGTGACCGCCCACCTCGAAGTGGACTATCGGAGGCCCACTCCCCTCGGCCCGGTTCGCCTCGTCGGCCGGCTCATCGAGATCAGAGGCCGGAAGGCAGTCGTCGACACGGACTTCTACGCGGGCGAGTCGGTCACCGTGACCGGCTCCGCCGTCCTGGTGGAGATGCCCGAATCGATGGTCGGCGAGGGGGTAGTGCCGCCGCGATAGCATGGGAAGAGATACCGGCCCAAATGGGCGGGTTCAGGGATGGAGGAACGCATGACACGGAGGAAGGGACTGTCGCCGCTCTTGCTGGTGGCAACCGCATTTGCACTGATCGTCGCGGCGTGTTCCGGCACCGGGACGACCACAACCGAGGCGCCGGGCGCCACAACGACAACGGCCGCAGCGAGCCAGCTCACCTTTGGGATGATCCTGGTCGGACCGCAGAACGACCGCGGGTGGAGCCAGGCAAACTACGAGGCCGGCCAGTACATGGTGGACCGGCTCGGCGCCAAGATGATCGTTCTCGACAAGGTGAACCCCTCGGACCGGCCGAGCACCACCGTCGAACAGGTCGCAGATGACATGATCTCCTCCCAAGGAGCACAGCTCATCTTCGCGACGTCCGATGACATGAAAGACGGCATCCTGGCGGCGGCGGCCGCTCATCCAGAGGTCCCGATGATCTGGACCTCGGGTGACAGCGCCTGGCAAGATGGCAACGACTTCAGGAATCTGCCCAACCTCGGCAACATCATGGGTCAAATGATCTACGGCAAGATGATGGCCGGGTGTGCCGCTGCGCTCACGACCCAGACCGGATCGATCGCCTACCTCGGACCGCTCGCCAACGACGAGACCCGGCGGCTCACCGACTCCGCATTCCTGGGAGCCAAGTACTGCTGGGAGAACTACCGGGGCAACAGCGCTGCGGACCTGCAGTTCGAAGTATCGTGGATCGGGTTCTGGTTCAACATCCCAGGTGTGACCGCCGACCCGACGGTTGTCGCCAACAACTTCTTCGATGGCGGAGCCGATGTCGTGATCTCGGGCATCGACACGACCGAGGCCCTGGTCGTTGCCGGGCAACGTGCCGACAAGGGTGAGAGCGTTTGGGCCGTCCCGTACGACTTCAAAAACGCCTGCGATGAGAAGCCCGAGATCTGTCTGGGTGTCCCGTACTTCAACTGGGGTCCCGCCTATCTCGAGGTCGCCCAGCAGGTGATCGACGGAACCTTCGAAAGCACGTGGGAATGGAATCTGCCCGACTGGTCGAACATCAACAACCCGGACACGTCAGCGGTCGGGTTCGAAGAGGGCCCCGGTCTCTCGGCCGAGAACAAGGCCCAGCTCGATACGTTCATCGCCGGACTCGCCGACGGATCGATCAATCTCTGGCAGGGACCGCTCAACTTCCAGGACGGATCGTCGTTCCTGGCCGATGGTGCCAAAGCTTCCGAGAAGGAAATCTGGTACATGCCCAGCCTCCTCGAAGGCATGAAGGGTGCCGATACCTCCAGCTAGCAGGTGGTGGGGGGACGGGAAACTCCCGTCCCCCCACTCCAGACTGCAACGACCGCCCGCACTAGGCTTACGCCTGCATGAGCCTCCAGCTGCGGGACATCCACAAACGGTTCGGACCGGTCCACGCCAACAACGGAGTAACCCTCGAGGTAGCAGCGGGACACCTGCACGGTCTCCTTGGCGAGAACGGTGCAGGAAAGTCGACCCTCATGAAGATCCTCACCGGCTTCTACACGGCCGACTCCGGTACCGTCACTCTCGACGGAGAGACGCTCAACGTCGCCTCCCCCGCTGACGCCCTTGCACACGGCATCGGCATGCTGCATCAGGATCCCCTCGTCTTCCTACCGATGACCGTGCTCGACAACTTCATCATCGGTAGCCCCGGTCCGGTCACCGCCGGCCGAAAGGATGCGCGCAAGGCGCTCAGCGACGTGTGCGCCCGATTCGGATTCGACCTGGATCCCGACGCGGCGACTCGGGAACTCACGGTTGGTGAGCGTCAACAGCTCGAGATCGCCCGTCTCCTGTGGCTTGGGGCCAGGATCCTGATTCTCGACGAACCAACAACAGGCATCTCGGAGACACAGCGAACGAAGCTGTTCGCGACGCTGAAAGATCTCGCCTCTCAGGGAATGATCGTCATCTTCGTCTCGCACAAACTCGAAGAGATCGAGCAGCTCTGCACCGAGGTCACGGTGCTGCGCACCGGCGAAGTCGTTGGTCACCAGACACTGCCCTGCCCACAAGACCAACTCATCGAGATGATGTTCGGCGAAATCGTCATCACCGAGCAGCGCACCGATCTACCGCTCGGACCTCCCGTACTCACCGTCAACGACATGACCGTCAATGATGGATCGATGACCATGGAGCGCGCGTCGTTGACGGTGAGCAAGGGTGAGGTGCTCGGCCTCGCCGGGCTGGTCGGCAGCGGACAACGGGCCTTCCTGAGAGCCGTGTCCGGGCTCGTTCACCCTCGAGCCGGAACGTTGACCATCGACGGCAAGAACATGTCCCATGCGACCCACCGCGATTTCCTCGATGCCGGCGTTCACTATCTGACGGCCGGTCGTCTCGAAGAAGGACTCTTCCCAGGACTCACCCTGTCCGAGCACTTCGTACTCGCAGGCGAACAAACCGACTTCTTCATCGACTGGAGTGAAGCGGATCGAGAAGCGGCCACGGCCATCACCGACCACTTCATCAAAGGGAGACCGGACAGCACCGCAGAAGAGCTCTCCGGAGGCAACCAGCAGCGACTCCTCCTGGCGATGGCCCCGGAGCACCTCACGTTGCTGCTCATGCTCCACCCCACACGAGGTCTCGATATCGAGTCGGCGAATTGGGTCTGGTCACAGCTCCTCAAACGGCGCGAGCAAGGAACGGCGATTGTGTTCGCCTCGTCGGATCTCGACGAACTGCTCAGCTACTCGGACCGCATCGCCGTGTTCTTCTCAGGTCGGATACTCGACGTCATCGATGCGCCCACCGCGACAGTCGAGCAGCTCGGCTACTTGATCGGTGGTGTCAAGGAGTACGCGTCGTGAGGTGGAGCCACCGGCTCGGTTCGACGGCGCTCGCCATGATTGCCGCGCTGCTCGTCGCCGCCGGCCTGATGCTGCTCGTCAAGGCCCCTCCCCTCGACGCGTTCCGCCTGCTCATCGAGGGCTCGCTGACCGGTCGCAAGCTGCCCGACACACTCATGGCGTGGGCACCGCTCATGCTGACCTCGGCAGGACTCGTTGTCACCTACACCGCCGGCCTCTGGAACATCGGCGTCGAAGGGCAGGTGATCGCCGGGGCCATCGCCGCGAGTTGGGTTGCGAGGACGGTCGACGGTCCGGTATGGCTGTTGGTGCTCCTCACCGTCCTGGCAGGAGCAATCGGCGGGATGCTCTGGGCTCTGCTCGCGGGAGTCCTGAAGGTGTTCGGCAGGGTGAACGAGATATTCGGCGGCCTCGGCCTCACCTTCGTGGCACAGGCAATGGCGACCTATCTGATCATCGGGCCGTGGAAACGCGCAGGAATCGCATCCACGAGTGGGACCGACCCGTTCCCCCAGAACGCATGGCTGCCGACCGTCGGCACCACGAGGTTGTCGTTGGTGGCGATCGCGCTCGCGCTCGCCGCCGTCGTGCTGGTCTACTTCCTCCTCAAGGGAACCCGCTACGGCCTCCGCCTGAGGGCGGTCGGCAGAAGCCACAAGAGCGCATTTCTCATTGGCATCCCAACAACCCGGTACATGCTGTCCGCCTTCGCAATCGGTGGCGCGATAGCCGGCATCGCCGGAACGGTCCAGGTGACCGGGTTCCTCCACCGGCTCGTGCCGGCGGTATCCGGGGGCTATGGATACGTGGGCATCCTCGTCGCGTTGCTGGTCGACCTCCATGCTCTGTGGGTGCCTGTTGTCGCCTTCTTCTTCGCCATGATCTCGGTCGGTTCAACGCAGCTCCAGCTCCAACTCGACCTCGACTCCTCGCTCGGCGGGGTGCTCCAGGGAATCCTCGTCCTCTTCACGCTGCTTGCACAGGGAATCCAGGAACGCCGATCCGCTCGTCTGAAGGAGCCCTGATGGAATCCGCGCTTGCGTCGATCGTCCTCTCGTCGGCCCCGCTGGTCTACGCCGTCATCGGTGAAACCATCACCGAAAAGGCGGGCGTCATCAACCTCTCGCTGGATGGCAGCATCATGCTGTCGGCGATGGCCGGCTTCGCGGTCGCGTTCACAACCGGCAGCACCACGCTCGGATTCCTGGTCGCCGGCATCGTCGGCATGTTGGTCGCGCTCGTCATCGCCTACGCAAGCATCACCCTCACCCTCAACCAGGTCGCCGTGGGGTTCGTCATGTTCGCCCTGACCCGAGACCTTTCCACCTTCCTCGGGAACCCGTACGTCCACCAGCCGCTGGCCGGCGTGCCACACCTGCCGATTCCCGGTCTCGCGAAGATCCCCTTCATCGGTCCGATCCTCTTCGATCAGGATCTGATGGTGTACGGAAGCATCGTGCTGATCTTCCTGTCGTACTGGTTCATCTTTCGCACCCGCCCCGGTCTGAAGCTCCAAGCGGTCGGTGAACGACCGGAGGGTGCGCACGCGAGAGGCATCCCCGTGAACCGTCTCCGATACCTGTACACGGCAATCGGTGGATTGCTCGTCGGATTCGGCGGAGCGGCGTTCTCACTGGACGTGAAACTGGGCTGGTCGTACCAGCACACCCTGAACTTCGGGTGGATCGCGCTGGCCATCGTCATCTTCGGTGGATGGCATCCCTACCGGGCCGCTGTCGGCGCTTACCTGTTCGGCACGCTGCAGATCGTCGCCATCGAACTCCAGTCCGTGCTCCCGACCCTGTCGCAGATCCTCCCGAGCCTCCCCTTCCCGATCATGATCCTCACCCTGCTCATCGTCTACACGGACTGGCTCAAGCAACTCGCCGACCGCTTCCCCTCGCTTCGTGAGTTCCTCGCAAGTGAACCCCCAACAGCAAGCGGTACCCGGTTCCAACCCGAGTAGATGGCCGCTCCCAGATCGCCCGGCACGCCCTCAGACGCCCCTGCTAAGGTACCCCGCAGGGTATGGAGGTGTCCGTGACCGAGACCGGCTTCCCCAAGGCATGGCCTTCTGGCAATGACTCACCGACACCCCCCACCCCAAACCATCCTCGATTCTCGGCCCGACACCAGTCGGGCCGTCTTCATCAAACGGAGGACAGACAGTGAAGCGACTACACGTATGGACGGTCCTGTTCGTGGTACTCGCGCTCGTTCTCGGAGCGTGCGGAACGACGACCTCGACCACCACGACGGAAGGCTCGACCGGAACAACGGCAGCCCCGACCACAACAGCAGCAACGGGAACCACCGAAGCGACGACGGCTCCACCGATGGAGACGCAAACCGTCACCATCGGCTTCACGGCGTCGATCACCGGCAAGTACAACACTGAGTCGACGCGTCAGGTCGATGGACTGCAGCTCTGGATGGATGACGTCAACAACGCAGGTGGCATCCACCTCAGCGACGGCACCGTCCTGATGTTCGAGTCGAAGAGCTACGACGACGAGTCCAACAAGGACCGGGTTCAGGAGCTCTACACGAAGCTGGCGACCACCGACAACGCGGACTTCCTGATCTCGCCGTACTCGAGCGGTCTGACCGCGGCTGCGGCGGTCATCGCCGAACAGTACGACAGGGTCATGATCACGACCGGTGCTGCCGATGACGCCACCTACAAGCAAGGGTACACCGGGGTCTACCAGGCCTATACGCCGTCGAGTCGATACCTGACCAGCTCGATCGACCTGCTCGGCAGCCTCGACTCGACGGCCAAGAAGCTCGCGTTCGTGTATGAGAACTCGACCTTCTCGACGGGCGTCGCGGAAGCAGCCAAGGCCTACGCCGAGGCAAACGGCTACGACGTGGTCCTGTTCGAAGGGTACGACGCCGGAACCACCGACTTCAGCGCCATCATCAACAAAGTCCAGGCGGCAGGACCCGATGCGATCCTCGGCGGCGGCCACTTCCAAGACGGCTCGGCGCTCGCCCGCCAGATCAACGAGAAGCAGGTCGCTGTGAAGTTCGTGTCACTGCTCGTCGCTCCCCCGGAGCCGACGTTTGCAGAACTCGGCGACGCGGCCAAGGGTATCGCCGGCCCCAGTCAGTGGGAGCCCCAGGTGAAGTTCACCGAGGAAGCCGCCATGTCGGCCGGCAGCACGTGGCTCGGCCCGACCGGCGAGGATTTCGTCACCGAGTACAAGGCCGCATACGGTGAGGATCCCTCCTACCACTCGGCGGGTGGGTACGCCGCTGGGCTGCTGCTGCAGTACGCGATACAGACCGCCGACTCGATCGATCCGGACGCGATCAAGGCGGCTCTCGACGGGGCGGACCTGACAACGTTCTTCGGTAACCTGAAGTTCGACACGAGTGCGGACAGCCACGGGTTGCAGATTGGACATGCGATGGTCGTGGTCCAGTGGGACGACAGCCTCGTGAAGCAGGTTGTCTGGCCCGAGAGCGCTGCGACTGCAACCCCGATCTACCCGCTCGGACAGTGACAATCAGCGTCTATGAGTCCTCCCGCGGCCTTCGGGTCGCGGGAGGTCGGCACTCATGACTGCCGACGCCCTGCTGGTTGGATTCGTCGATGGACTGCTCATTGGTTTCGTCTACGGCGTCGCAGCGATGGGACTCACCCTGATCTTCGGCGTGATGGATGTCATCAATCTGGCCCACGGACCGCTGATCGCCATCGGCATGTTCGGTGTGTACGAACTGTTCACCCATGTCGGCATGAACCCGTATCTGGCGATCGTCCTGGTGGCCATAGGGGGGCTTCTCGTGGGCGTCATCGTCTACTTCACGGCGGTACACCGGGTCATCGACGCACCGCCACTGTCGAGCCTGCTATCCACCTTCTCGGTGAACATGATGGTCATCGGTGTCGGCACGGCGATCCTGACAACGTCGACCTACAACGTGGACTACTCGCTCCCCCGCCTCACCTTGGGAACTATCACCGTGACGGGCAACCGGGTCGCATCGGCCCTCATCGCGATCCTCGTGACTGTGCTTCTCTACATGTTCTTGTACCGGACGAGGCCGGGCAAATACATCCGTGCGGTTGCCAACAACCGGCAGGCAGCCGAACTCATGGGCATCCCATCGACACGCATCCTCGCGCTTGCATTTGGGATCGGCGTCATGCTGGCGATGACCGCCGGCGGTCTCATCGCGACGATCCTGCCGGTCAACATCCTTGCAGGCGGAACGTACGAGCTGAAGAGCTTCGTGATCGTCGTACTCGGTGGACTCGGCAACCCGCTCGGTGCCCTCATCGGAGGCTTGATCCTCGGTCTGATCGAAGGTCTCGTTCCCGTGTTCATCCAGACAACGTGGGTGCCCGTGATCGAGTTTGGACTGTTCGTGCTGATCTTGCTCGTGATGCCCCAGGGTCTGTTCGGGAAGAAGGAGTCATGATGAAGCGATTCACAGGACTCCTCATCAGCCTGATCGCCGTGATCGTTCTCGCCGCCTTCCCGATGATCACCGGCAGTGCGGCAACACGAGAATCGATCTTCACGATCCTGATGGCCATCGCGCTCGCGTCGAGCCTCAACATCCTGCTGGGCTACACCGGGTACGTGTCGTTCGGGCACATCGTGTTCTTCGGCGTCGGCGGCTATGTCGGCTTCTACACGCTCACCCAGCTCGGCTGGAGCCTCTGGCTCTCGATGATCGCTGGCGGGATCGCACCCGCGATCCTTGCCTACCTTCTCGGGAAGTCGATTCTCCGGTTGCGCGGCGCGTACTTCGCGCTCGCAACGATCGGTGTCAACGAGGCCATGCGCTCTCTCGTCAACAACATCGATGCCTTCGGCGGGCCGGTGGGAATGACCATGAAGTTCACCATCTACAAGGAGTACGGAGGAGCAGCGGAAGCCCTCTGGATGACCTACCGGGCGCTCGCGATCGTGACAATCGCCGTCGTGATCACGTCATACCTCGTCAAGAAGTCCAAGTTCGGTCTGGGACTGATGGCGATTCGAGAAGACGAGGACGCTGCCGAGGTCATGGGCGTGCGAGCGCCGAGCGCCAAGACCTGGGCGTACGTGCTTTCGGCAGTCTTTCCCGGCCTCGTGGGTGTGCTGTTCTTCTTCAAGAACGGCAACATCGAACCGGGCGACGCCTTCCGTCTCCAGCTCTCTATCGAGCTCATCGTGATGGTGATGCTCGGAGGGTTCGGCACGGTGTTCGGACCTGTTCTCGGTGCAGGCGTCTACCAGCAGCTCCGCAAGTCGCTACTCACCAGCCCCATCTTCAAGAACGTGCAGCTCGCCGTTGCCGGCCTGCTGCTTCTGCTGATCATCCTGTTCATCCCCGCGGGTGCGACCGGATGGTTGCGGAATCGGTTCCCACGACTGCGGAGGGTGCTCGAATGATTCTCGAGGTACACGAGGTGACCAAGCAGTTCGGTGGGCTCACCGCGGTCGACAGTGTGAGCTTCTCGCTCGAAGGCGGGGAGATCCTCGGCCTGATCGGACCGAACGGCGCAGGCAAGACGACGCTGTTCAACTGCGTCAATGGTGTCTATTCGCCGACAAGAGGGGAGATCACCTTCAAAGGCAAGAACATCACGGGCAAGCACACCTACGACATCGCTCGGCTCGGGCTGTCACGAACCCACCAGATCGTCCGACCTCTGAACGAGCTGACCGTCCGTGAGAACGTGATCGCCGGTGCCTGCTACGGAAAGAACAATCTCTCGATCAAGGCAGCTGCAGCAACCGCTGACGGAATCCTCGAAACGGTGCGTCTCGTGCAACGTGCGGACGTGCTCGCCAGCAGCCTCAATATTGCTCAGAAGAAGCGCCTCGAGCTTGCCCGGACGCTGGCCGCGGGCCCGGACCTCCTCCTGCTCGACGAGGTCCTCGCGGGGCTCAACAACACCGAAGTCTCCGGCATGCTCGACACCATTCGCCACATCAGGGATCAGGGCGTGACGATCATCATGATCGAGCACATCATGCACGCGATCATGAATCTGTCCGACCGGATCATCGTTCTCAACTACGGCGAGATGATCGCCGACGGATCCCCTTCGGAGGTGTCACAGAATGAACAGGTGATCGAGGCCTACCTTGGGAATCCGGAGCTCGCAGAGCAGATCCTCGAAGAGGGGAGAGCCTGAGATGGCACTCCTCGAAGTCTCCGGCGTGACGGCAGGATACGGGGAGCTTCAGATCCTCTGGGGCCTGGACCTCACGGTCGAACAAGGTGCTCTGACCGCGTTGGTCGGTTCGAACGGCGCCGGCAAGACCACCTTGATGAGAACCATCATGGGTCAGATCTCCCCCTGGAGCGGCTCAGTCACGTTCGAGGGCCAGGACGTCAGCAAGCTATCAGCGCATGCGAAGGCGGAGCTGGGTTTGGTCATGGTGCCCGAGGGTCGGCAGCTGTTCAGTGACATGACCGTGCACGAGAACCTGCAGATGGGAGCCACACCCAAGCGAGCGAGGGCGGGTATCGACACCAACCTCGCCAAGGTGTTTGAGCTGTTCCCACGTCTCCAGGAACGATCCAAGCAACGCGCAGGCACGATGAGCGGTGGGGAACAGCAGATGCTCGCCGTCGCACGAGGGATCATGGCCCAACCCAAGATCCTGTTCATCGACGAGCTCTCACTCGGTCTCGCGCCAGTGCTCACCCTCGAGCTGTTCCACTCCCTCCGGAAGCTCCAGCGAGAGGGTTTGACCATCCTCCTGGTGGAACAAAACGTTCGCATGGCCCTCAAAGTCAGCGACTACGCCTTCGTGATGAGCGAAGGGAAAGTGGACTTCCATGGTCCATCTTCCGAGGTCGAGCAGAACGAGGACGTCAAGAAGGCGTATCTCGGGATATGAGGTGGACCCGCCGAAAGGCGGGCCCACCTCAGGTATCCCGTACCTGGTGCTTCGTACTTCGCATCTTGTCCCTACGTCTCGCCTTGAAGTCGATGCACGCTTCAGGTCGCGTACGGGGTGCGAGATACCCGGTACCAGCTCGGTTGGTGGGGGCGGCTCCCTCCGTCCTCGGCCGTAGACCGAGTCCACCTCCCCCAACGGTCGCTTCGCTCCCTGGGGGAGGAAACGGCTCGTCTAGAACTCTTCGTCTTCCTCTGGCTCGATGGCCTCGGTGCCACCCAGTGAGGCGAGCCACTCGGCGGGATCCGACGGAAGCGACTCGTCATCTCCGGCCGACTCGGCCGATTCGCCGAACAAACCAAGCGCCGAGATCGGCATGGCATCGGGTAGGAGCGGCTCCACCGACTGGTAGCGCTCCGAACCGGTGCCGGCCGGGATCAGCTTCCCGATGATCACGTTTTCTTTCAGGCCTCGCATGAAATCGGACTTGCCTGAGATCGACGCTTCGGTCAGCACCCGGGTTGTCTCCTGGAAGGAGGCAGCCGAGAGCCACGAGTCGGTCGCAAGCGACGCCTTCGTGATCCCCATCAGCTCCGGGCGACCCTCGGCATGCGTTTTGCCGTCAGCCACGAGCGAACGGTTCACATCCCGGAATCGCCGCTCGTCGACGAGTTCTGCCGGAAGGAACGGAGAGTCGTTCACACTCACGACACGGACCCGACGCAGCATCTGTCGGACGATCAGCTCGATGTGTTTGTCATGGATGTCCACGCCCTGCGATCGATACACATCCTGTACCTGATCCACCAGATACTTCTGCGCGGCACGAACGCCTGAGATCTCCAGCACCTCTTTCGGATCGAGCGAACCTTGAGTGAGTGGTGTGCCCGGCTCGATCTCGGAACCGTCGTGAACCAGTAGACGAGCACGGCGTGAGATTGTGTAGGTGGCCTCTCCCTCCGGACCATCCACGACGACTCTCCGACCTTCTTCGTCTTCTTCCACTCTCACGACGCCGCCGCCCTCAGAGAGCACTGCTTTGCCCTTGGGGGTTCTGGCCTCGAACAGCTCCACCACGCGGGGAAGTCCGTGGGTGATGTCGTCACCTGCCACACCGCCGGTGTGGAACGTTCGCATCGTCAGCTGCGTGCCTGGCTCACCGATCGACTGGGCACCCATGATGCCGACCGCCTCGCCCAGTTCCACCGTGCGACCGGTTGCGAGACTGAGCCCGTAGCACGTGCCACACACGCCGTACTCGGAGTCGCACGTGAGCACGGATCGCACTCTGATCTTCTTGACCTCTTCCTCTCGGGTGAGTGCGAGGATCTCCGGCCGACCGAGGATCGTCCCGGCCCTGAGTTTCACGCCATGGTCGGTTTCGACGATCTTCCGGCCCACCTTCACATCCTCGGCAAGCGCCCGGCTGAATAGGCTCGTGTGTGCGTTGCGCACGGGTCGTCCGTTCCGGTCGCGCACCGGCAGGACAATGCCGCGATCCGACCCACAGTCTTCTTCAGAGATGATGATCTCCTGACTGACGTCGACGAGGCGCCGGGTCAGGTAGCCGGAGTCCGCCGTTCGCAGGGCGGTATCGGCGAGTCCCTTGCGGGCGCCGTGGGTCGAGATGAAGTACTCGAGCACCGACAGTCCCTCGCGGAAGTTGGAGATGATCGGGCGAGGAATGATGTCACCCTTCGGGTTCGCCACGAGGCCACGCATACCGGCGATCTGTCTCGCCTGCATCACGTTTCCACGAGCGCCCGAGCGGATCATCATGTCGATCGGATTGAACTTCTCCTCTTTGAGGGTCACCTCCATGGCTTCCTTGACCTCGTCGGTGGCCCTCGTCCAGATCTCGATCAATTCCTGGCGCCGTTCATCGTCGGTGATCACACCCTTCAGGAACTGCTGCTGGACCTTCTCGGCGGCCTTCTCGTACTTGGAGATGATCTTGCCCTTCTCGGGTGGCGTCTTGACGTCACCGAGGCCGATCGTCAGACCGGCACGAGTCGAGTAGTGGAACCCGAGGTTCTTGATCGCGTCCAGGAAATGCTGCACCTCGTGCTTCTTGTAGTTGGCGATGATCTCTTCGATCAGGCGCCGGATATCCGACTTGAGGACGACGGCGTCGACATAGGGGAAGTCGACCGGGAACGCTCCGTTCAAGATGGCGCGACCGACCGTCGTCTCGAGTGGACGAGATCCATCGACGGGTTCGTCGGTCAGCAAGGATCCAAGACCGCCCTTGAGCTTCTCGTGCATCTCGGCAGAGCCGCCGATCTCGCCGACTCTGATCCTCACGGGAGCGTGCAGGTCGACCTGCCCCGACTCGTACGCCATGACAGCCTCATCGACGTCCGTGAACACCGAGCCTGCGCCCTTGGCACCTTCGACGATCTCGGACAGGTAGTAGATGCCGATGACCATGTCCTGGCTGGGCGTAACGATCGGGCGGCCGCTCGCCGGAGACAGCACGTTGTTCGCCGACAGCATGAGCACACGTGCCTCCGCCTGTGCCTCGGCGGACAGGGGGAGGTGTACGGCCATCTGGTCGCCGTCGAAGTCGGCGTTGAACGCCTCGCAGACCAGAGGGTGGATCTGGATCGCCTTGCCTTCGACCAGCACCGGCTCGAAGGCCTGGATGCCGAGTCGGTGCAAGGTGGGGGCACGGTTCAGGAACACGGGATGCTCCTGGATGACGTCGGCGAGTATGTCCCACACTTGGGGTCGCTGGCGTTCCACCATCCGTTTGGCCGACTTGATGTTCTGGGCGAGGTCCTGGTCGACAAGCCGTTTCATGACGAACGGCTTGAACAGCTCCAGGGCCATCACCTTCGGAAGACCACACTGGTGAAGCTCCAACGATGGACCGACCACGATGACGGAGCGGGCGGAGTAGTCGACACGCTTGCCGAGCAGGTTCTGACGGAACCGCCCCTGCTTGCCCTTGAGCATGTCAGACAACGACTTCAGCGCTCGGTTACCGGGACCGGTCACCGCGCGGCCGCGTCGTCCGTTGTCGAACAGCGCGTCGACGGCCTCCTGGAGCATACGCTTCTCGTTGTTCACGATGATCTCGGGAGCACCCAGGTCCAACAACCGCTTGAGCCGGTTGTTTCGGTTGATCACTCGTCGGTAGAGGTCGTTCAAGTCGCTGGTCGCGAACCGCCCGCCGTCGAGCTGCACCATAGGTCGCAACTCTGGGGGAATCACCGGGACGGCGTCGAGGATCATCGCGGTGGGATCGTTCCTGCCCTCGTAGAACGGTTTGACGACCTTCATTCGCTGCGTTGCTCTGTGCCGACGCTGCGCCGACCTGGCCTCCAGGTCTGCGACCAGGTTCTCCATCTCGGCGTCCAGGTCGACTCGCCCGAGAAGATCCTTGATCGATTCGGCACCCATGCCGCCCACGTAGTACGACTCGTACCGTTCGACGATCTGACGCCACAGAGGCTCAGAGTCGATGAGCGTCTTCGGCCCCATCGTCTTGAACGTATCGAACGCCTCCTCGACCAGTTCGGCCTCACGGTGTGCGCGCTCCGTCCGTTCCTTGATCTCCCTGTCGACCTCGCGGCGGCGTGCGCTGATCTCTTGGGCCTTGGCGCCGCCTTCCTCCATGCGGGAGAGTTCCTCTTCGAGGCGTTCGAGCCGCGCGGTGCGCCACTCTTCGAGTTCGTCGCTGATCACTTCGAGCTCGGCCCGCATGGTCTCTTCCAGTTCCGGAAGGTCCTTCTGGCGGCGGTCGTCATCGACGAAGGTCACCAGGTAGGCGGCGAAGTAGATGACCTTCTCGAGCTCCTTCGGAGACATGTCGAGCAGGTAGCCGAGGCGGCTCGGCACGCCCTTGAAGAACCAGATGTGGGTCACCGGGGCGGCGAGCTCGATGTGCCCCATCCGCTCGCGCCGCACCTTGGAGCGCGTCACCTCAACGCCGCAGCGTTCGCAGACGATCCCCTTGTAGCGGATCCGCTTGTACTTGCCGCAGTAGCACTCCCAGTCTTTCGTCGGCCCGAAGATCCGTTCGTCGAACAGACCATCCTTCTCGGGCTTCAGCGTCCGGTAGTTGATCGTCTCTGGCTTCTTCACCTCTCCGAACGACCAAGCACGAATCTGGTCGGTCGTCGCGAGGCTGATCTTCAGTTCATCGAAGGGCTGGCGCACAGCACTCCTTCCTTACACAGTGGTGGTCTCGCGGCGCTCCGGACGGGACAGGTCGATCCCGAGGGACTCAGCCGTGCGGTACACATCTTCTTCGAGGTCCCGCAGCTCCACTTCCTCACCGGCCGAGAGCATCTCGACGTTGAGGCAGAGGCTCTGCATCTCCTTGATCAGCACCTTGAACGACTCCGGAATTCCCGGCTCGGGAATGTTGTCGCCCTTGACGATCGCCTCGTACACCTTGACGCGGCCTGCAACATCGTCCGACTTGATGGTGAGCAGCTCCTGCAGCGCATACGCGGCTCCGTAGGCCTCGAGTGCCCACACCTCCATCTCGCCGAACCGCTGGCCACCGAACTGGGCTTTTCCACCCAGAGGCTGCTGCGTGATCATCGAGTAGGGGCCGGTCGAACGGGCATGGATCTTGTCGTCGACCAGGTGAACGAGTTTCAGCACGTAGATGAACCCAACGGTGATCGGTGTGTCGAACGGTTCGCCATCCCTGCCGTCGAACAGCGTCGCCTTGCCGTCGTCGTTGACCAGTCGATCGCCATCCCGATTGGGGAGGGCATGCGCAATCACGTCGGCGATCTCATCCTCGTGCGCCCCGTCGAAGACCGGCGTCGCGACCTTGGTCCACGGCTCAGCGCCCTTCGCTGCGGGGCTGTCGGACTTGAAAGGCTCCCATCCCTGAGCTGCAGCCCACCCGAGGTGTGTCTCGAGTACCTGCCCGAGGTTCATTCGGGATGGAACACCCAGCGGCGACAGGATGATATCGACCGGCGTGCCGTCGGCGAGGAACGGCATATCCTCGATGGGCAGCACCTTGGAAATCACACCCTTGTTGCCGTGACGGCCGGCGAGTTTGTCGCCTGCCGAGATCTTCCGCTGCTGGGCGACGTACACACGCACCATCTCGTTGACACCCGGCTTCAGGTCGAAGCCTTCCGAACGCCTGAGGATCCGCACGCCGATGACCTTGCCGTTCTCACCGTGAGGGACTCTCAGCGACGTGTCGCGGACCTCCCGTGCCTTCTCACCGAAGATCGCACGTAGCAGACGTTCCTCAGGGGTCAGTTCGGTCTCGCCTTTCGGGGTGACCTTTCCGACCAGGTAGTCGCCGGGAGACACCTCCGCACCGATGCGGATGATGCCCTCGTCATCGAGGTTGCGCAGCGACTCTTCGGCAACATTCGGGATATCTCGTGTGATCTCCTCGGAGCCAAGCTTCGTGTCCCTCGCCCGGATCTCATGCTCCTCGATGTGGATCGACGTGAGGATGTCCTCTTTCACGAGCCGCTCGGAGATCACGATCGCGTCCTCGTAGTTGTGGCCTCGCCACGGCATGAACGCAACGAGCAGGTTGCGTCCGAGTGCGAGCTCGCCTTGATCCGTCGAGTGGCCGTCGGCAAGGACCGACCCCACCGTCACCTCCTCACCGATGGAGACGACCGGCTTCTGGTTCATCGAGGTGCCCTGATTCGATCGTTCGAACTTCTGAACCCGATAGGTGTGCTTGATGTTCTTGCCGGACTCTTTGACGACGATCTCGTCGCCGGTCAAGTCAACGACTGTTCCGTCGACCTTCGAGATGACCATGTCGCCCGAGTCCTGGGCGACGCGGCCCTCGATGCCGGTACCGACCAGTGGCGCCTCGGGGTGTACGAGCGGGACCGCCTGACGCTGCATGTTGGATCCCATCAGCGCTCGGTTGGCGTCGTCGTGTTCGAGGAATGGGATGAGTGCGGTCGCAATCGATACGATCTGCTTCGGTGATACGTCCATGTAGTCGATCTGGGATGGAGGCACCGAATCCACCTCACCGGCGCCGCCCGGCAACCGAACAAGAACACGGTCGTTGGAAAACGTTCCGTCGGAGTCGAGGGCAGCATTTGCCTGGGCGATCACGAACCGTTCCTCTTCGGTGGCGGTCAAGTAGTCGATCTGATCGGTCACTCTGCCGTCGACGACCTTCCGGTACGGCGTTTCGATGAACCCGTACTTGTTGACCTGCGCGTAGGTCGCGAGGGACCCGATCAACCCGATGTTCGGACCTTCCGGCGTTTCGATCGGGCACATCCGTCCGTAGTGCGACGAGTGGACGTCACGCACTTCGAAGCCTGCACGTTCCCGTGACAGACCGCCGGGGCCGAGTGCCGACAGGCGACGTCTGTGCGTCACACCCGCCAGCGGGTTCGGTTGGTCCATGAACTGGCTGAGCTGACTGGAACCGAAGAACTCGTTGATCGCCGAGATCACCGGTCGGATATTGATGAGGCTCTGCGGGGTGATCGCGTCCGAGTCCTGGGTGGTCATACGCTCGCGCACAACACGCTCGAGTCGCGTCAGACCGACCCGGACCTGGTTCTGGATCAGCTCGCCGACCGTCCTGACCCGCCGGTTCCCGAAATGGTCGATGTCGTCCACCTTCACCGGAATCTCGATGCCGGCCCTGGTCGTGAACATCGGCTTCTCCTCGTGGAGCGCGATCAGGTACGAGATCGCGTCGAGGATGTCATCGTCGGTCAGTAGCCCCATCTCGTCGGGGTGGTAGTCGCCCGGGATCGGCCGACTGAACTTCTGGTTCATCTTGTAGCGACCGACCTTCGTCAGGTCGTACCGCTTGGGGTTCTTGAACAGCGTCTGGAGCAGTCCCCTGGCCGATTCGACCGTCGTCGGCTCACCCGGACGGAGTTTGCGGTAGAGATCGAGCAACGCGTCTTCGCGATCGACGGTGGTGTCGCGTTCGAGTGTCGTCCGCATCGATTCGGAGTTCGGGAACAGGGCGAGGATCTCCTCGTCCGTCTCCGCTATGCCCAGCGCTCGGAGGAAGGCGGTGACGTGCTGGCGGCGTTTCCTGTCGACGCGCACACCGAGAGTTCCCCGCTTGTCCGTGTCGAACTCCAGCCAGGCGCCGCGACCCGGAATCATCTTCGTGCTGTAGATCTCACGATCGGACGTCTTGTCGGGTGACCTATCGAAGTAGACGCCGGGAGATCTCACCAATTGACTAACGACGACACGCTCCGTGCCGTTGATGATGAAGACGCTCTTCTCTGTCATCATCGGGAAATCACCAAGGAACACCTGCTGCTCCTTGATCTCGCCGGTCTTCCGGTTCACGAACCGGGCGGTAACGAACAGCGGCCTCGAGTAGTGAGCGTCGCGTTCCTTGCACTCCTCGACGGTGCGGGGCGCATCACCGAATCGGTGATCGGTGAGTTCCAGTGCGAGCTCACCGGTGAAGTCCTCGATGGGAGAAATCCCTTCGAAAATCTCCTTCAGCCCCTCGTCGAGGAACCATTGGAAGCTTTCATACTGGAGTGCGAGGAGGTTGGGAATCGGAAGAACTTCGGGAATCTTGGCAAACGAAAGACGGGGGGTGACGCGCGAGGGCAAGTGACTCCTCCTTGGACCCTTAGACCTGAGTGCGAACGGCGAACAGCCAGGTTAACACACACCTACCCAGGCGGCAATACAAATCTGAGTGACCGGTGAGAACCGGTGCATTGCGAGACCAACATATCGCTTCGCTTCGGGCAGGTCAAGGCTCTTGGTGAGCGGGACGGCAGAGCCGTCCCGCCCCAAGTGCTACTTGAGCTCGACGCTCGCCCCTGCGCTCTCGAGCTGCGCCTTGGCCTTCTCGGCCGTCTCCTTGTCGACGTGCTCCAGCACTGCTCCAGGAGCGTTGTCGACGAGATCCTTGGCCTCCTTCAGGCCCAGACTGGTGAGAGCCCTGACTTCTTTGATCACCTGGATCTTCTTGTCGCCGACCGCGGAGAGAACGACATCGAACTCGTCCTGCTCTTCGGCAGCGGCAGCGACCGGCGCCGCAGCGACCTGCGCCACTGCGACCGGAGCGGCCGCGGTCACGTCGAACTTCTCCTCGAACGCGTCGAGGAACTCCTTCAGCTCGAGTACGGTCATCCCTTCGAAGACCTCCAAGAGCTCCTTGGTCGTCATCTTCGCCATGTCGTTCACTCCTCTTTCGTATCCGTCGCCTTCGGCTTCGCCTTGGGCTTGGGTGTCGACTTCTTCTTGGGTGCGGGCGGCGCGGGCTCCGGTTCGGCTGCCGCCTCCGGCTCGTCCGAAACCTCAGCCGCTACCTCCGACTCCGGTTCGACATCCGGTGTCACCTCGGGCT
>Ga0307424_1000189_pt1 | contig 31408 bp, 32 predicted proteins | sample SalMarWE160320MG_FD_202157 | JGI IMG/M metagenome (GOLD analysis project Ga0307424, IMG submission 202157) | Salt marsh sediment microbial communities from the Plum Island Ecosystem LTER, Massachusetts, United States - WE1603-20 | ecosystem: Environmental > Aquatic > Marine > Intertidal zone >... | reverse complement strand
GGGGTGAAAGGCACTGCGAGCTGTTCAAGAATGGCCTGGTCAGGCACAGCAAGTGTGTGTTCGAGAAAAAGGATGGAAGTTCCCTTCATGTGCTGAAAAATGCGGCTATTCTGAAAGATAAGGATGGTGAAGTGGTGGGCGCTGTAGAGAACTTGACCGATTGTACCGAGCTAATAGCCAAAGATCAGGTTATTAGCTCTTTGCGTCAGGAACTGAGCATAGAGGACACCTTTCAGGGCATTATCGGCAAATCCAGTCCCATGCGGCAGGTTTTCGATCTCATCGGGAGCGCTTCACAATCTGTTGCCCCTGTGATCATCTACGGTGAAAGCGGCACCGGAAAGGAATTGGTGGCCGCTGCCATTCATCACCTTGGATCGCGATCAAAGGGTCCTTTTATAAAGGTGAATTGCGCTGCCCTCAACGAGTCACTCCTTGAAAGCGAACTGTTTGGCCATGTAAAGGGGGCGTTTACCGGCGCGGAGCGCACCAGGGTAGGCCGTTTTGAGGCGGCAAATCACGGTGACATCTTTTTGGATGAAATAGGGGACCTGCCACTCTCCACCCAGGTAAAATTATTGCGGGTTTTACAAGAAAAGGAAATAGAAAAGGTGGGGGACCATAAGCTGATCACTGTGGATGTGCGGGTCCTTTCGGCTACAAATAAGGATCTCAAGACGCTTATGGAAGAGGGGCAATTTCGTGACGATCTCTTTTATCGTATCGGGGTCATCCCGATCTATCTGCCACCCCTCAGGGAGCGGCGTGAGGATATTCCGCTACTCATTGATGCCTTTATCAACCGAATACGCCTCAAGACCCATAAACCGATCAATGGCATGGTGAGAGAGGCATTAATCCTACTCGAAAGCTATGACTGGCCAGGGAATGTCCGAGAACTGATCAATGTCATTGAATATGCCTTTGTGCTCTGCTCCGGTGACGAAATCAAACCTGATCACCTCCCTGCCAACTTGACCGGGAGTCCCCGGTCTATTTCCGGAAAGCAACCAAACTCACGGTTGCAGGTCAGCAGTGATGATAGAGCGCGCCTGTTAGAGGCATTAAAAAGGACCGGAGGGAATAAATCAGAGGCGGCCCGGCTCCTCGGCATCAGCAGGGTAACCCTATGGAAACGGCTCAAGAAATACGCAATCGAGGTAGATAAGGAAATTAGGGGATAGTGCGGCGATTCCTTATTCAAAAAAGACCTTATTATACTTGATACCTGCCTCATCAAACTCCTCATAGAGGGATGCCACCCGTCTGTTTGCCATTTCAGGCATTTATTTGTGAAGTTTTCCTGAAACACGATTGCTGAGCTTCTTCGACGATGCCTTTATGAGCAAATATCCCAGCCTATGATTTTCATTAAAAAGCTGCTGGAGTCTTGATTGGCGCCAGCGAAGGAACCTTGACGACTCCTCACATCTGCCATGGGCATTGTATCGGGGGAGTCCCGCCAGAGAGGAACATCCCACCCCCATGCCGGGAGCAACGGTCTCGGTGTTGATGGAACCATCGGGTTGTTTAAATTCAAGGATTATTTTTCCTTCTTTTATGATATAGAAATTATCTGCCTGGTCCCCATCACGGAAGAGATAATCCCCCTCTTTTGCAGTGGTGATATCACCAATAGCAGCGAGCTCTTCTATCATTTCCTTGCTCAAGGGTTTAAAAATCTCAACCTTCTGTAATTCCTTTAGAGGTATCATTGCCTGTCCTCCTTCCAGGGCACTCTTGCCCCTCTCTCAAGATCTTTTTACTCTCGTTCTCTGTCTTCGAGCAGTTTCAAGACTTCACGCCGATACGTTCGTGTAAGGACAAGGCGCATGCCTTCATCATCATGTAACCCAGGCGATCATACTGATTGAAAAGATGACGAAGTTTGGATTGAGGCCAGCGCAGAAGTTTAGACGGTTCCTCACACCTGGCATCGGACATGTAGGCCGTCAGTCCTGCCAGGGATGAGCATCCCACGCCCATACCAGGACCGACCGTCTCTGTATTGACTAAACCCTCCGCCTGCCTGAACTCCAAGACCACTCTACCTTCCCTTAAGATGTAATAGTATTCAGCATGGTCTCCTTCCCGAAAAAGGTATGTTCCCGTGGGTGTCGAGACCACTTCTCCGATATTCGCAAGTTTCTCAAGCATCTTCGGGTCCATCCCCTCAAAATCCTTTACATCCCGCATATCATCCAAGGGTATCATGCGTACCTCCTTTCAAACAAGCAACTCCATCCTGCCTTCAGCTCATGTTTCAGATAACTCTGATCAGTTCGTTATGCGCTGAAAGGCAACACCCGGCGGTATGTGCCGCCTTTACATTTACGATACGAATATAAGACCTTGCAAGGGATATGCCAAAGAGCCCTTATCTGTCTGCTTTGCCCCACCTTGAAGATTCATTGGTACTGCACTGGAACCTGTTAAAAATAACTTATAAATCCATACGTTAACTATAGCTCTACCCAGAAGATTTTCCGAAGTCAATGGGCAGGGGGATAGAGTTGCTGGATTCCCGAAATGCGCCTTTTATCAAGCCAAATGTTAAAAATGGGCAGTTAACGCATGTTAATGATTAACAGAAAGACCGCCCCGGAGTTCATGGAGTCACAATGGTAACCCTACGGAGGCATTATCTTGAAAAGGACTCAAGATACCTTTAACAGCTACCACCAGGTAATCACCTTATCATGATCGTGTTCAAAAATCAGATCAATGAGCTTTCCATAGTCAGTCTCCCCTTCGTATAAAGGGAAATCGGTCGTCTCCTTACCTTCAGAAAGGATGCCCATCAGGGTTTTTGTCGTATCATCCGGTTTACTCTTGAGTATATGCAACATCTTCATATTTCCGCTCCTAAAAGGGGACGATGAGATCCATATCTTTGAGTTTTTCTCCGATCTCTTCGAGGCTCATATATTTGAACCCGTGTTTATCCGCGTTGACCCTGTTGTTGGAGTAATATTCACATTCCATATCCTCCAGCCATTCAAGGTTTTCCTTATACTCGTCGGTCATATCAACCTCAACATCCAGCACGAACATGTAGGAATAAAGATTCTCCACGGCCAGGCCGAGGGTGGAACGTGAGCCTTCCCAGAGATCTTCCTTGCTTCGCACCAAAAAGGCCACATGCTTGACATTTTCCATCTCTTCAAATACCTCCTAAAAGACCAGGTAACGATCACAATCGTCGATCATTTCACCATTCCTCGCCTGTGTGGCATAATCCTTCTCAGCAATACCGGGAACTGGTGGTTTGAGGCCATGGCTCTCAAAACCCACGTTGCAGAGGGACATGGTGGCCAGCCCCTCAAGCTCACCAAACCGTGGGTCCTGAGTGAGCAAGGTACCCCGGTGACTAAGAAAAATGGTGACCTCCACATCCCCTTTCTTCCGGGCCGCATGGCACAGGTCAATAATTTTATCAAGATGCTTATCGGAGCTTACAAAAAGCCCTAAGTTTCTTGCCATATCCTTACTCCTTACTGAAATTATTTGACTTTGATATAAAACCTTGTGAATCCTTCATCATCCTTTTCACCAAGGTATTCGTTCCCCGACTTCTTGGCAAAGCCGGGAAGATCATTTTTTGTACCCGGGTCAGAGCTGAAAATCTCTATGACCTGCCCTGATTTCATCCCTTTGATGGCTTTCTTTGTCTTTAGAAGCGGCATCGGGCAACTCAACCCCCTGCAGTCCAATGTTTCGTCCGGTGTGATGTTTTCAACCATGTTCCTTAATCCTCCCTGAGAAAAATTTTTGGCCCGAAAGACGGGGCCTGCCATAATAATAAAGATCGACGCTTTATAACAGATTTGCCTCAGCTAGATGCCGTCGACACTGTCAAAAAAACGAAACCGAGGTCCCCTTTGGAGACTTCCGGCCTGTCAACTGCAAAAGCGGTGCCAATTTGCGCAGCGTCACCATTCCACCTGACCATCTTGCCTATGCAGTGCGGTTCAAAGTGGATATTATTAAAATACGTCCTGATAAGAACGTAGTCAAGCGACATTTCAGATAACTCACAGGACATTGCAACCCCCACTCTCGGGGATTGTCCGTGAGCGGTCAAAAAAGAGACAGATAGGAATAATATATTCTGCCGCATCTATGAATCTCTATAATTTCAGTGATTGCCCTATCTTTGTTGCCTTTAATTCGTTAAGGTGTTAACAGAATAGCCCTTAACATATGTTAAAAATTAACAGCGATCAGATCAGTATTTGAACATATATATAAAAAAATTAAAACGAGCTGAACAACCCTTCTAAAGCCTATTTATGAAGAGATCATCGAAATGAACCCGTTTTGAGGAGGACTCAACCACTCGACTATTCAACCCTTTAGCCAGATCTGTGGCACGGATTTTGCCTACTATTCACCCCAAAGGGCAATAAAACTTGGCATAACCTCCTTTTGCTGATTGCCCCCTTCTACATCGGGTTTGGTTCCCCGGAGATTGACTCCGGGGGCCAAATCACGTGTCTTTAGGTAACACCAAAAAGGGATTTCTCCTATCCCAGCATTCCAGGTCCTCAATTCCAAAGTCCTAATCAAAAGATATTTAAAATTGGAAATTCGAGGGTAACATCTCAATAAGTAGCGGGAATCCAGAAAAATGGCAGAGCAGAGGATTTACTCCGATTTATTGAGAAGATACGTAAAAAGGCCCTGTTAGCCTATCCCCAATTTCCAGTTTCTCAAATGCAACATAAAGGCACAAGCGGAGCAAAACCATCCTGAGAGATACTCTCTCAATGTATGCGTAGGGATCTATAGCAACTTGTAATTTGTAACTTTTTAACTTATCTTGTCTCTTAAGCCTGCAACAGATAAGGAGATAAGCAATGACAAAAGAAATATCACGAAGATCGTTTCTCAAAGGTGGTCTGGCCGCAGCAGGGGCCGTGGCGGCCTCCTCTCTGCCACTTCCTGCCACCGTCAAGGCAGCTACCGGTGAGGAACTGGCAACCCTTATTGATATCAGGAAGTGTATCGGGTGTGAGGCATGCGTCGAGGCATGCCAGGAAATTAATGAGCCCAAGTTCCCTGAACCGAAGAAGCCTTTTCCAAAGATGTATCCAAGCAGAGTCAAGGTCGCTGACTGGTCTGACAAGAGGGATGTCACAGACCGGCTGACCCCCTATAACTGGCTGTTTATCCAGGAGGCCACAGTAACGGTGAATGGCAAGGAAGAGACCTTTACATTTCCCAGACGATGTATGCATTGCCAGAACCCACCCTGTGCGGATCTCTGCCCTTGGGGTGCGGCGCGCAAACTCAGGAACGGGATCACCCGGATTGATGCGGATATCTGCCTTGGCGGATCCAAATGTAAAGCGGTCTGTCCCTGGCATATCCCGCAGCGCCAGACCGGTGTTGGGTTGTACTTGGACATCCTTCCCAATTTTGCTGGAAATGGAGTCATGTATAAATGTGACCGGTGCTACAACAGGATTGAAAAAGGAGAACTCCCCGCCTGCATCGATGTGTGCCCGGAGAAGGTGCAGAAGATAGGACCCCGGGACGAAATTATAAAGGAGGCCCATGCTATTGCAAAAGAGATAAAGGGCTACATCTATGGTGAAAAAGAAAACGGGGGAACAAACACCATCTACGTCTCGCCTGTCCCCTTTAAGGATTTGAACAAAGCGATAGAAAAGGGTCCTGGAAAGCCGGGGCTACAGCCAGTGAAAAATTCAATGGCTCACGCCGACAACCTGGCAAAGGCCATGATAATCGCCCCGATTGCAGGTATTGCTGCAGCGGCTGGCAAATTCTACTCCACCTCCAAAAAACTGACACATTCTGAGGAGGGAAAAAATGAAATCACGTAATTATGCGTTAACGACTAACAAAAGATGGCTCAAAACGTTTTATATTTTGCTTTTTACAGTAATGGCATTTACCGGGTTCGGCCAGATGCCTATTTTCAAACGTTACTATATCTCCGATATTCCAGGTATGGGCTGGGCTGCAAATTTTTATGTGACCCACTACATTCATTATCTCGGGGCAATCCTTCTGTTAGGGCTTGTGGCCTACTGCATTTTAGATTATTTTTTTGCAGGTAGACGTGAATTCAGTTTAACCGCCTCTGCCTATGTAAGGATACTGCTCTTGGGTGGAATCGTTATAACGGGCATCTTCAGGGTTCTCAAAAACCTTCCCGACGTTGTTTTTTCGCCGGGGTTTACACTGTTCATCGATATCGCTCACTTGGGCTTTATGATGTTTTATCTCTTAGCAGCGCTTCTTTTCCTGATTATCAAATCCGGATGGATAAGGGAATTGACGAATTAAGGGATTAAGGAATTGCGGTATTTAGGCCCCAGTGGAATTTCCCTGGGGGAACCCTATTACACGGCGTAAAATTGACGATCGGGAAACGACAAATGACGAAGGATAAATGAAAAATTATGGAATGCAGATATCACCCGGGCCGTGAGGCCTATGTCCAGTGCCAAAAAATGGCGGTCGGCTATTGCCAGGAATGCCTCGAGGACTGCGAGGCCTGCACCGACCCCTGCACCTACTGCAAGTCCCGCTCCCAGTGCATAATCTGGGAAATGTGCCGAAAGAGCGAAAAGAGATACCGTCTTCAAAGAGAGGCAAAAGGGGCGACGGCAGGATAGCCGCCTACAAGGCCTGAGTGGGCTACATATTTTTATCCCGCCTGAACCTCTCTTCGTAGATCTTATCAGCGGACCCGGTTCATGACAGTTGGACAGCGAACCGGGCGTCCTCCTCAACCACGAAAAGTTACGGCCAGGGGATCTTAATTGATTTGCTGAGAAATGGGTCTGACTTCCCCCACACTCGTTGGAACTCCCTCATAAGGAGTCCATCCCTTGGATCTCAAGGTCTTTGGATCCCGCTTCTCCTTCAATATCTCGATACTGTCCTTGAGTCCTTTGTAAAGGCGGGACATCTCCAGGGACATTCCTGCTATCTGGGCCACGGCCTGGACAAAGTTCATATCCTCCAGCGTAGCTTCCCAGGGCGTGGCTGAGTAAACCCTTAAGGCGCCAATAGGCTTTTCCCGTATAACGATTGGCACAGAAAGGATCGATGAGATACCCTCTTTCTTTGCTGCCTCCGGGTATTGGATTCGGGGATCATTCATTACATCCGAAACCGCTACAGGACCATCTTTTAGAGAACTGGCAATTGAGCGCATAGCACTGAGAGGGCCTTTATTCAAATACTCGTCACTCAGTCCCATGGATGCTGCGACCTCCAGTTCATGGGTTTTGCGATTGAACAGAAACAGAGCACATCCCTTGACATCCAACGCGCTTTTCACTGCCTCAACAATAAGCAAGGTTGTTTCTTCAGGGTCCCTGGACAAGACACTGCCATGCGTCACCTTCAAAAGCGTTTTGTAGTTCATGATTTCCTTTTTCATGATGTCCTCCTTTCTAAAGGTTTCCGTTAGAGAATCCCCCCATGCCGCCTCAGCGTCTTCCCGGGGAGGTGGGGTGTTACACACAAACGCTACAAACATGAACTCTTTTCGGGCGAGATCCGGCTCGCATTCTCGCCCGTAAACAGAATACGCTCCGGGTAACCTTCCAGGGCGCGCAGGTTTTGCTGAAACGTATCCAGGCCAAAGGGATAAATGCTCTTTCTCCTTTCTCCCTTAACTGCAAAACCCATTAGACTCTCTGACTGCGAAAGACGTCAAATTGCGCTTTGCAATGGAGCAACGTCGCGCCGAAGATCATTGAACATGGCCCCTGGCGGGAATTGCTCACAGCTTTCAAAGGCCCTCTTGATCTTTCTTTTCAGCTCCCTCAAATCTGAACTCTTGCCCACATAGTAGTCGGCAGCCATCGACCTCAAATCGTACTTGAAACCCGCATAGGCCGTAGAGATAACAACCGGCAGATCATAGTAGACGTTCCGGATATCCTGGAGAAGATCAAGACCGTCATTTTCGCCTAACTTTATATCCAACACGACCAGATCAGGTCTCCTTTTTTCAATTAGTTCCATAAGCCCTGACCCGTCACCTGTTGTCATTACCTCATATCCATCTTCGGTAAGTTCATCGGCATATAGTAGCTGGATAGCCGTGTCATCGTCGACAATAAGGATTCTATTCATCTTATCCTCCCATTTAGAGCGGTTACACTGATAGATCCATTATCGTTATTTAGTGCCCGAACGAAAACTGTCTTTTTGCCAATCTCTGCGTCAGATAAAAATTTTAATCCTCAAAATACTCAATGTATTCCTGCGGTCAAAATTTTGATCTTCCTTGACCTTGATAAAAAATCCTAGTTTTCGTTCAGACACTATTTAGTTCAAGTTAGGAGTCCCCTTTTCTGTATGTCTTGCCGCTGTCCAGACAGTACAGGCGCCAGGCGCAATCAATCTGGTCACAATCATCATGTCTCTTCAGAAAACAGTCAGGATTGCCCTCGGCACGCTGAATGCTCCTGATTAGGGCTCTTATATCCAAGAAATCCTTTTTTACCTTCCCGTTCCCTGTTTGGATCGACGCCTTAGCTATTGGTTCGGATCCGACGCATCTTCCGGAGTTTTCAAATATGTGACGGTCTGTGCTCATTTGGATATCGTGCGCTGCCGAAACGCTCTGATTCTAAGTATGAAGAAGAGGCCTCGATATGTTAGCTCTCTGCCCAAATCCTTTGGTGGCTTTAAAAAACTATTAATAATTTCATCTACATTGTCAATAGGGGGAAGAGTTCAATTTCATAGGGAGAAGACCTAAAAAGAGAGGGAATTTATCCCGGGTACGGCGGGGGAAAATCTTGACGCGGGGCTACTTACTCTTTCCAGAGATCCACGTCAATCAGACCGAGCTTTGCGGAATAGCGAATCAAATCCATGGCACTGTGAAGTCCGAGTTTGTTCATGATGTTGGTCCGGTGGTTTTCAACGGTCTTGGGGCTGATGAAGAGCCTCTCAGCAATCTTTTTTCTGGAAAGCCCTTCGGCCAGGAGACGCATTACCTCCTGTTCTCTGGGACTCAGTGTGCCGTAGGCTGCATCCGAGATTTTTTCATCTCTGGCCGGGAATTCCATTAGCTTTCTTACCACCTGCTGGGACACAGAACTGTCGAGGAAATAATCGCCCCTTAAGACATATTCAAGCCCCTTGAGAAGCCTTTCTGCGGCGGATTCCTTGACCACATATCCTGTAGCCCCGGCCTGAAATGCCTCGGCAATATAATCGATTTTGGAGTGCATGCTGACGATCAGGATACGCGTGTCCGGCAAAAGCGTCCGTATTTCCCGGGTCAGTTGAATGCCGTTCTGATCCGGCAGGGAGATGTCCACCAATACCAGATCCGGTTGGAATTTCTTTGCCATCCGGAGCCCTTCACGTGCATTTCCTGCCTCTCCGATTACATCAAAATGGGCGTCGCGTCCGATAATGGCCTTAAGACCTTCCCTGAAAAGAGGGTGGTCGTCAATGATCAAGATGGATTTTTTCTCAAGCACCTTCTTTCTCCTTAAAGGGAATCTCTATAAGTATTTTTGTGCCCTCCATCAGGCGTGATCGGATCCTCAAATTACCGTTAAGCAGGTTGACCCTCTCCTCCATGCTTCCGAGTCCCATCCGTTTTTCACCGGACGCCTTGAGCAGATGCCCCTCCACATCAAAACCTTTACCGTCATCTTCAATGCGAAGGATGATATTTGGGAAGGAGGCGACCAGCCTGATGATCACACGTTTGGCATTAGCATGTTTCTTGATGTTGTTGAGGGCTTCTTGAAGCAGACGATATAGGTTGATCTCAATATCTGGGTCAACTCTTAAATCATCCATCCCGGCGGCCTGAAAGTCAACACTCACGCCACTGTTTTCAGGGAAATCTTCGCAATACTGAAAGACTGCCTGGACGAGCCCGAGTTGATCCAGAACCGGGGGCCGCAGATCATATGCCAATACACGCACAGCTGTGATCGTCCCCTTGACAGTTTCGGATAGTCTGGCGATCCGTTGCTTTATCTCAGGAGAAACATCCGGATAATCATCAAAAAGGGTTTCACACCCAATTCTCATGATAGAAAGGTCTTGTCCTACGTGGTCGTGGAGATATCGCGAGATCCCCTGCCGTTCATTCTCCTGGGCCTTCAATAGTTGCTGGCTGAGGGTGTGAACACGTTCTTCAGCCAGTTTCCGTCTGGTAATATCCCTTCCAATCTGGATAAAGCCCTCCGTTTCACCCCCATCATACTTGAGCGGTACGCAATACGTTTCCCAGTAAGTCTCACCCTCTACCCCTTTTATTTTGGGATGATAAACCACTGCACTTTCAATTTTACCCGTTTCCCGAGCCTTTAAGGTCGCGCATCCTTCACAGGGGATACTCCTTCCAATAAAGACCTCATAACATGTCTTGCCGACCAAATCTTCAGGGGAAACACCGTGAATCAAGGCCGTTGTTTTATTCCCCCAAATGATTCTCATGTCCTTATCAACATAACGAATCCTGTCAACAGAGGCATCAAGAATTGCACGCTTCTGTGCTTCACTTTTGCGAAGCTCTTCCTCGGCCCGCTTTCTTCCGACGGCTTCTCTCTCCAATTCTCTGACCCTTTGTTCCAGCTCTTCATAGGTTGGCCTTTTAGCCATAAGAAGGTCCTCCAGATACCCTCAGAATGAAAAAGCCCATACTCCGTTACGTCCTGAACACCGTGTATGAACCGCTGCAATTCCCATCAGTCCTCCCCTTCTTGTTTTAGATCATGTTTTGAAGGGCATTATTTTTATCAGCAGAGACCGTGATTCTTACTCAAAAACCTTGAACCCTTGTTAGGGGTCATCGATTCATGCTTTCTTGCATCTATACGTAACAAAAAGGTAATTGACTATTGAAGTGTTAAGGGCCATTATCTGTTAGAGCTTTTTATCAAAAGCAACAAAGATGTCAGACATAGTCAATGATAACGGGTTGTACCAAGTTTATCAAACAAATATTTCGTCATCTTTTTTGCGATCTTTGTTTACCCCGTAGCTCCGGAAGATGGTACTGGGGCGGCTTTGCGCGATATTATCTTATCATATAGTAGGAGGAAGCGCCATGAAACCACCCGAACTCCCTGAGTATGATCATCAGGTCAAACATTACTTCGGTCCATCCCTTGAAGAGGTGATGGATATGCGCAAACGCTATCTGACTCCGGCCCTGGTCACCTACTATGAGAAGCCGGTAATGATCGTCGAAGGTTCCATGCAGTATGTTTATGACGAAAAGGGACGCAGGTACTTAGATGCCCTCGGCGGCATCGTCACAATCAGCGTTGGCCACTGCCATCCTTACGTGACTCAAAAGGCCCGCGAACAGATGGAAACGCTCCAGCATGCAACAACGATCTATCTTCATCCGAATATTGCCGAATACAGCAAGATGTTAGCGGAGAAGATGCCGGGCGATCTGAGTGTCTGTTACTTTGTAAATTCGGGATCAGAGGCAAATGATCTCGCTCTCTTGATGGCCCGCCTTTATACAGGCAATTACGACGTGATTGCGCTCCGCAATGCCTACCATGGGGGAAGCGCCTCCACCATGGGTCTCACCGCCCACAGCACCTGGAAATATAACTATCCCCACAGCTTCGGGATCCACCATTCCATTGCCCCCGATCCCTACAGGGGGCCCTGGGGCCGAGATGAACCGGAGGCCGGCGCCAAGTATGCCGCTGACATCAAGAGCATTATGGAGTTTGCCACACCAGGCCGAATTGCCGGCTTTTTTGCTGAATCCATACAGGGGGTTGGAGGAACCGTCATTTATCCTGACGGATTTCTGTCAGCCGCTTATGATCATGTGCGCCAGGCCGGCGGTGTATGCATAGCAGATGAGGTCCAAACCGGTTTTGGTCGAATGGGAACACATTACTGGGGATTTGAGACCCAGGGTGTAATTCCCGATATTGTCACCCTCGCTAAAGGTATCGGAAATGGCGCCCCCTTAGCAGCGGTGATCACTACAACGGATATTGCGCACTCTCTTGCGAATCGCATACACTTCAATACCTTTGGGGGAAATCCCGTATCCTGTGCCATGGGGAAGGCCGTCCTGGAGGTTATAGATCGCGAAAACCTTCAACAAAATTCCCTGGAAACGGGCGGGTATCTCATGGACGGACTGGAAAGACTCATGTCGAGACATGCCCTGATTGGGGACGTGCGGGGCAGGGGGTTGATGACGGGGGTTGAACTTGTAAAGGATCGAAAGACCAAGGAACCTGCCAGAGATGAGTGTGCCCGGATCCTTGAAATGGCCAAGGAAATGGGGTTACTGGTAGGCAAAGGAGGTTTTTACGGCAACGTGCTGCGGATTAAACCGCCGATGTGTATCACCCGTGAGGACGTGGATTTCATTATTGGGGTGTTGGATACCGCCTTTGAAGAATTATAGGGACGAGACCTTTGACAAGCAATCCGTTTGCCCACAGAAAATATATCACCAAATCTATATCGTTCTTATCGGTTTCACTTATTCTTTGAAGTTTTCCAGAACACCTCAGGATTACACTCCAAAACCACATACATTTTGCCTATGGGCTTTTCAGGCTCACCCGGAAGCCTCAAGCCCCCCTCTTGAAATGGGTAATTTTGTAACATCTGGCCATGTTTTCCCCATTATCGCCATTCATGAAAGATAACAATAGGTTAATTGCTGGTGACCACATATTGCGTTACAAAATGCCCCAAAAGAGTCCATTTTCCAGGGGCGGCCTCAAGCTTCTCATCTCCCTTATTTTGCACGATAAAGCCCGGTTTTGCCCGTCAGGCATGAAAATTGCTGAAAGGCCTATGACAATGGTCAGCGAATTGCGAAGAGGCATCGAACAGGATTGAAGATATGAACGCTCAAAAGACCATCCTTATTGCCGAGCCGGCCGAGGCGCTTTCAGGAAACCTCGAAACGTTCTCAGAGGATAAGGGGTTTGCGCTTCTGAAAACCGGCAACCTGAAAGAAACCCTTCTCACATTGCAGGAACAGAGGGTTGACGTGCTGGTGCTTGACGCCATCCTTTTAGAGAAAGACTATGAGTTCATCTGCGTCATCAAAGGGATGGAGCGAGATCTGCCGGTCATAATCTGCGCTGAAACCAACACCGCTGACCTGGAAAGTGAAATCCGTAAACAAAAAATATTCTACTATCATATCAAATCCTTTGGAATCGAAGATCTCGAGATGGCTATATCCAACGCTATCAACGGATTACCCCATTAACCCGGAGGGCCAGACCATGACGTTAAAAGAAAAGATCACTTCTCGAAAATTCGTTGTCTTGGGGGAATTTGACCCACCCAAGGGCAATGATTTTTCTCGCCTCACAGAAAGTGCCAACCAGGTCAAAGGTCGCCTCGATGCCCTTGTGATTCCCGAAATGGCCAACGCAGTGATGAAGGCAAGTTCCTTGGGAGGGTGTGCCTTTTTGAATACACAAGGTTTTGAAACCATTCTCCAGGTCTGTTGCAGGGACAGAAATCGTCTGGCCCTGCAGGCAGACATACTCGCTGCTTCGGCCTTGGGCATATCCAACCTCATGGCGGTCTCCGGTGAGGACATCAGATTCGGGGACCACCCGCAGGCAAGGGAGGTATACGATTTAGATCTCATGCAACTACTGGAAATTCTTGGTAAATTACAGGAAGGGCGGGACATGGCAGGGATAGAGCTGAAAGGCGCGCCCACCTTCTGTATCGGTTCAACTGTCAATGCCGGGACGATTGGAGGCACCCTTGATATCGAGATAGAAAATTTAGAAAGAATGGTTGAGAGGGGCGTTCAATTCGCCATAACAACCCCTGTCTTTGACCTCCATCGGTTTCAGCAGTTCATAAAGCGAATAGATAGGGAGAAGGTTGCCATAATCCCCACGGTCCTTCTCCTGAAATCAGCAGGCATGGCCCGGTATATCGATCGAAATATCAAGAGCGTTTCCATCCCCTCCGAAATGATAAGGGCGATTCAAAAGGCGCCTGATAAATTAAAACAATGTATTCAGACTGCCGCGGAACTCATCAATCATTTGAAAGAGATGCAGATGGCAGGGGTTATGATCTCGACAATGGGCTGGGAAGACAAGCTGCCGCAGGTCTTGGATGCGGCCAAAATATGAGAAAGGAAATGATGATTATGCCCGATAATCAACCGAAAAAAATGTCAGGTTCTGTCATGGTCTTAGGGGGCGGTATCGCCGGCATGCAGTCGGCGCTGGATCTGGCAAACTCAGGATTCTATGTCTATCTAATTGAAAGATCCTCTGCCGTCGGTGGGCTCATGTCCCAGTTGGACAAGACATTCCCCACCAACGACTGTGCCATGTGAGTGATCTCACCCAAACTGGTCGAGGTCGGCCGGCACCTGAACATCGAGATCTTAACCACGACAGAACTCAGAGAGCTTGAGGGAGAAGAGGGCCATTTTAAGGCCCACCTTGTGCAACATCCGCGCTATATCGACCTTTCCAAGTGTACAAGCTGCGGGGAATGCTTAAAGGTCTGCCCAATAGATATCGATGACGCATATAACGAGGGTCTCTCTACAACAAAGGCAATCCATAAACAGTATGCCCAGGCCATGCCAGGAGCCTATGTCATTTCAAAAAGGGGGACTGCGCCGTGCAAGGCCACCTGCCCGGCCCATGTGAGCGTGCAGGGCTTTATCGCCCTGACCAGAGAGGGTAAATACAGGGAGGCATTGGAGCTGTTTAAGGAGACCCATCCCTTTCCCGCCATATGCGGCCGCGTCTGTCACCATCCCTGTGAGGGGATCTGCACAAGGGGAGACGCAGATGAGCCCGTGGGGATCCAGTATATCCATCGTTTTTTAGCTGACTATGACTTTTCACAAGAAGAACCTTACGTTCCTGAGATTGCCGAAGAGCGTAAAGAAAAAGTGGCCATTATCGGAGCAGGACCTGCAGGACTCGGCGCGGCCTATTTTTTGAGAAAAAAGGGCTATCCGGTCACCGTATTTGAAAAACTCCCTGTAGCAGGGGGCATGATGGCAGTGGGCATTCCTGCTTACAGAATGCCGAGAGACATCCTGGCCGCGGAAATCAAGGTCATTGAGGAGATGGGGGTTGAGATAAAGACCGGCGTTACTTTCGGGGATGACGTAACATTCCAAGATCTTAAGGACGACGGGTTTGAGGCCGTGTTCCTGGGAACCGGTCTTCATCTGAGCCGAAGATTGAACATTGAGGGAGAGGATCTTACGGGAGTCCTCAAGGGTGTGGATTTCCTGCGGGATACGGCCCTCGGGACCGAGGTCCCCTTAAGAAAAAAGGTGATTGTTATCGGTGGGGGAAATGTGGCCATAGATGTGGCCCTGACCGCCCTTCGCAAAGGCGCTGAGAATGTTTCCTTGGTCTGTTTAGAGAAAAGAGACGAAATGCCGGCCTGGGATTACGAAATCGATGAGGCCCTTGAGGAGGGGGTGCATATCTCCAACAGTCTCGGCCCTAAGCGGTTCATTGAAAAAAATGGAAAATTCTCCGGTGTGGAATTTATGGCATGCACCTCTGTGTTTGATGATCGGGGTCGCTTTAATCCTGCCTATGACGAAACTGACCTGTCCACCATCGAAGGTGAAACGGTCATTGTGGCCATCGGCCAGGCCGCTGATCTTGAATTTGCCGAAAAGGAGGGTATAACCACAAGCCAACACGGAGGATTAGAGGCCGATCCTCTAACTCTCGAAACACCACTTGAAGGGGTCTTTGCAGGGGGAGATGTCTTCTACGGACCGAGATCGGTAGTGGAAGCAGTGGAATGTGGAAAGGAGGCGGCAGAGAGTATTGACCGCTACGTAAACGGCCTCGATCTGAAGGAGGGGAGAGAAAGAGACTGGACTTACGAAAAACCTGAAGTCGCAGAAGAACCTTTTATGCATAGAACCCCCATGAGACAGCTCTCCTTGAAAGAACGCCAGGGGAATTTTAATGAGATTGCCCTCGGTTTCAATGAAGAAGAGGCCAGGGAAGAGACTGAACGCTGCCTCAAGTGTGGGATCTGCTCTGAATGCTATCAGTGCGTAAAGGCATGTATCGCAGAGGCGATTGACCACAACCAACAGGAAACGGAGAGAGAGATCACTGTGGGATCAGTCATCCTCTGTCCGGGCGCTGACGTATTTGATACCGACCCCTATGAGGATGTTTATCATCACCGGAGTCATCCCAATGTAATGACGAGCCTGGAATTTGAGCGGATTCTGGCCGCCACCGGACCGACATTGGGCCATCTTGTGAGACAATCGGATGAAAAAGAGCCCAAAAAGATTGCTTGGCTCCAGTGCGTAGGGTCAAGGGATACAAACCGCTGCGGAAACGGGTACTGCTCTGCCATGTGCTGCATGTATGCCATCAAGGAGGCCGTTATTGCCAAGGATCACAGCGAAGAACCTTTGGACACTGCCATTTTCTACATGGACATGCGGACATTTGGAAAGGACTATGAAAAATACTACAACAGGGCTAAAGAAGAGCACGGCGTAAGATTTGTCCGGTCCAGGATACATACCATTGACCCTATTCCAGGCACCGACGATCTCAAAATAAGCTATTCTGATGAGGAAGGGATCATCCATGAAGAGGTCTTTGACATGGTGGTTCTCTCTGTGGGTCTCCAGATCAGTAAGGAGACCATCGACCTAAGTCAGCGTCTCGGTCTGGCATTAGATAAATACAACTTCGCCGCCACTGAACCATTTACCCCTGTCAGCACATCAAGAGCCGGTGTTTACGCCTGTGGTATCTTTCAGGGACCAAAGGATATACCGGGTTCGGTAACCGAGGCAAGCGCTGCCGCATGCGCAGCGGGGACAGCCCTTTCGGAGGCAAGGGACCAGGACACCAAATCTTTTGAAATACCACCGGAAATCGACGTGCGCGAAGAAGAACCGAGGATAGGCGTATTCGTGTGCAACTGCGGCATTAATATCGCAGGTGTGGTCGATGTGCCTGCCGTAACCGAATATGCATCCCGTCTTCCCTTTGTCACACTTGCTGATCAGAATCTTTTCACCTGTTCCCAGGATACCCAGGACAAGATCAAAGAGGTCATCAAGGAGCACGGGCTAAACCGGATTGTGGTAGCATCATGCTCTCCACGCACCCATGAGCCCCTTTTTCAGGAAACACTTCAGGCCTGCGGCCTCAACAAATACCTCTTTGAAATGGCCAACATCAGGGATCAGGACTCATGGGTTCATGGAGATGATCCGGAAGGGGCAACCAACAAGGCCAAGGATCTGGTGCGGATGGCAGTGGCCAGGGCGGGTCTGCTGAAACCCTTGGAAGAAAAAAGCATCCCCGTAAACAAACGCGCCCTGATTATCGGTGGGGGGGTAGCCGGCATGAATGCGGCATTAGGTCTGGCTGATCAGGGGTTCGAGACAGTAATCGTAGAGAAAGAGGCCCAGTTGGGCGGCCTTTCCAAGGATTTAACCACCACCATTGAGGGATCTGACATCCAGCGATATCTTATAGAGCTTGTGGATGAAGTTACCCGGAATGACAAAATCCAGGTCCTGATGGAATCCCTTATCGTGGGATTCACCGGGTTCAAAGGAAATTTTACCACCGAAATCATGGTGGGACCGGGCATGTACGAGAGAAAAATAGACCACGGCGTGGTGATCCTCGCCACGGGCGCCAGGGAATACACCCCAAAGGAGTACCTGTATGGAGCCGATCATCGGGTTATGACCCAGATTGCATTGGGAAAGCGGCTCGAATTGAAGGGCGCCTCTGACCTCAACCGGGTGGTGATGATCCAGTGCGTGGGCTCCCGCAACGATGAAAATCCCAACTGTTCCCGTATCTGCTGCCAGAATGCCGTCAAGAACGCCCTTCATATCAAAGACCTCAACCCTGATGCGGAGGTCTATATCCTGTATCGGGACATGCGAATGTACGGTCTGTTAGAGGATTACTATACCGAAGCAAGACGGCAGGGGGTTATTTTTTGCCGTTTTGATCAGGATAATCCACCACAGGTTGAGGCCACTGATGAAGGCATCCTTGTCACATTCAAGGATCATGTGCTTCAACGGGAAATCCGTATCTGTGCTGATCGTTTAGCACTCAGCGCGGGCATGGTGGCAGAGGATACAGAAGAATTGGCCTCTATTCTCAAGTTGCCCAGAAACGAGGAAGGGTTTTTTATTGAAGCACACGTAAAACTGAGACCTGTGGACCTTGCCAACGAAGGAATCTTCCTTTGCGGGACCGCGCATGGGCCCAAATTGATATCTGAATCAATCTCTCAGTCTTTAGCGGCGTCGTCGAGAGCGTCGACCTTCCTGTCTCAATCTGAAATTCGACTCTCTGCAGTGACCGCTAAGGTAGATCAGGAAAGATGCGCTGCCTGCCTTATCTGCGTCCGGGCCTGCCCCTACGGGGTCCCCCGGATAAACGCGGAGGGGGCAAGTGAAATTGATGAAGCATTATGCCACGGCTGCGGGATTTGCGCTGCCGAATGTCCGGCCAAGGCCATAGAACTGAACTGGTACGAAGATGACCAGATCCTGGCCAAAGTAGACGCATTGCTTGAAGGGGTGATCTGATTGCGGATTTTGGATTGCGGATTGCGGAGAAGCGCAGAGTGGAAAGCGGAAAGCGGGAATGATTTACCACTCGCCATACGCCATACGCCATGCCCTATGCGTATACGGGCTACGAGTTTCAAATTTCAAGTTTCTAATTTCTGAACATCGATTATTGGAAGGAGTTTTTTGATGGAAGAGTTTCGACCGGTTATTGTCACATTCTGCTGCAACTTCTGAGGATACACGGCCGCGGACCTGGCAGGTTCGATGCGTCTCAAGTATCCCGACACGATCAGAATTATCAGGGTGCCATGCACCGGAAAAGTGGATCTCCTCCATATCCTCCGGGCATTTGAAAAGGGGGCGGATGGCGTTTACGTTGTGGGCTGCATGGAGGGGGACTGCCGGTTTGATAATGGCAACCTCAGGGCCCGAAAAAGGGTCGCGCAGGCACAGGCTATTTTAGATAAGGTTGGTGTAGGCGGCGAACGGGTAAAGATGTTCAACCTTTCCTCGGGAGAAGGCCCCCGATTCGCCGAGTATGCAGTGGAGATGACCGAAAAAATAGAGGAAATGGGACCCAATCCGATAAAGATAGCCATGCAGAAGGCAGCGTGATCTGATTTCGGAATGCGGATTTCGGATTGATAATAGGTAAAGGGGATTGAGGGAATCGCTCCGCAATCCACAATCGACAGGAGGAGATATCATATGATCGTTGCAGATAAGAAGCCTATTGAGGAAATCATCGATATGGTAAAGGGCTACCAGAAAATCCTCATTGCAGGCTGCAATGAGTGCGTCACCGTTTGTGAGGCTGGCGGGAAAAAAGAGGTCGGTGTTTTGGCCTCGGCACTGCGCATGTACTTCATGAACGAAGGGACAAAAATGGAGATAGACGAGATCACACTTGAAAGGCAGTGCGATCATGAATACTTGGAGGAAATCCGGAATAGCATCGATCAATATGACGCTGTTGTCTCCTTGGCCTGTGGGGTCGGGGTTCAGTTCATGGCCGAGAAATACTTTGGCACCCCTCTCTATCCCGGAGTCAATACCTGCTTTATGGGAGTGACTGAAGAGCGGGGTGTGTGGAGCGAACGATGTCAGGGATGCGGACAATGCATCTTAGGTAGAACCGCTGGAATCTGCCCCATATCCCGGTGCGCCAAGAGGCTCCTCAATGGCCCCTGTGGCGGCTCTACAAAAGGGAAATGTGAAATAAGTAAAGATCTGGATTGTGCGTGGCAACTTATTATTGACCGACTGAAAGAGCTTGACAGATTAGATGAATATGAAGAAATAGCTCCGATCAAAGACTGGTCAACAGAACGGGCCGGTGGCCCCAGAAGAGTGGTCAGGGAGGATGTGAGACAATGAGCGTGAAAACACCGAGCAGGCTTGAAAAAATCCTTGATTCAGGACAATTGGCAGTCACATCGGAGTGCGGCCCTCCGAGAGGGAGTGACCCTGAAGCGATCACAAAGAAGGCTGAAATGATCAAAGGCCATGTGGATGCAATTAACATCACCGATAATCAGACCAGCGTGACCCGTCTATCCAGCCTGGCCTCCTGTATCCACCTCAAACTGATGGGGCTCGAGCCGACCCTTCAGATGGTGGTCCGGGACAGGAACCGGATCGCTCTGCAGAGCGACATCTTAGGGGCCGCGTCGTTTGACATTCATAATATCCTCTGTCTATCAGGGGACCACCAGGTATTCGGAGATTCGTCCCAGGGGCAGAATGTCTTTGACCTGGATTCCATGCAACTGATTCAGACGGTGAGATTAATGCGGGATGAAGGCAAATTCCTGGGAGGGGACGATATCAAGCGACCGCCACAGATGTTTGTGGGGGCAGCAGCCAACCCATTTGCAGATCCCTTTGAAATCAGGGTCCCCCGTTTGGCAAAAAAAATCGCTGCCGGTGTGGAGTTTATTCAAACCCAGTGCATATATAACTTGGATAAATTTGAACTCTGGATGAAGCAGGCCCGTGATCGAGGGCTTCACGAAAAGGTTTATATCTTAGCCGGAGTGACCCCTTTTAAATCAGCAGGTATGGCCAAATATATGAAAAACCGTGTTCCCGGGATGGATGTGCCTGATGACGTCGTCAAGCGAATGGCCGACGTACCCAAAGAAAAACAGGCCCAGGAGGGGATCGACATCTGCGTTGAAACCATCCAGCGGTTGAAGGAATGCGAGGGAGTGAGAGGATTTCATATCATGGCCATCGAATGGGAAGAGAAAGTGCCAGAGATCGTAGAACGGAGCGGGCTTTATCCGAGGCCGAAGGATTTATGATTGTTGAAGCGAAGCGGCCTCCGGCTCGTAGAGCCTACGCCTCGGAGAGAAATCCCGCCCTGATCAGATTAATGGCGGGAACGATTGACGATTGACGATTGTTTGAGCTAAGATAAGGAAAAAGTGCCGCATCCTATTCAAAACAGACAATTGCGAATCAATCGAAACACTGCATATTCAGCGATCAAAAACAAATGACCAATGACCGGCGACTAATGACCAATAAAAGGGAGGATTAGGTATGGATAAGAAATATATTCTGGTAGTAGATGACGATCCTGATCTGGTAGAAACGGTTTCAATGATGTTAGAAAGCAAGGGATGTGAAGTGGGACAAGCCTATGATGGGATTGAAGGGGAGGAATCTATCAAAGAAAGACGTCCGGACCTGGTTATCCTTGACATCATGATGCCCCGGAAAGACGGTTATGTCCTTTGCGCTGAACTCAAGGCCGACGAGAAGACCCGGGATATTCCCATAGTTCTCCTCACTGCTGTGGGCGAAGCGGTTCCAACGACCACTTACACACACGCTGATGGCATGTCCACAGAGGCAGACGACTATATTGCCAAGCCGATTGATACAGAGGGCCTTTGGGAGGTAGTGACAGGCCTGTTATAAGCGGCGGGGAACCAAAGAGAGATTTTACCACGAGGCCCACGAAGAGAACGAAAAATGAGTTTCTAATGGTTTTATGATCTCTTCGTGTTCAGGTTTTTTTATGTCTGTCACAGAAAAACTCGGCGGGTTTAAGGTCCTGAAAGATGTGACCCTAATCTCGCTGTTTTCCCCTAAACAGTCAAAGGGTTTCCCTTCGAGATTTTTCCGTTTCATTGCAGATAAAAAAATAAACCTCCCTTACGTCACCTGCGTCTTTGACGATCATGCCTGGGGATTGAACATTGCGGTTGAGTCTAAAGATGCAGGCATGGCACTCGGCCTGATCGAAGAAGCATTTGAAAAAAAATCGATCCATCACCCTGACAGCACTATTCTCTCCATCTTTCCCCACAAAAAAAACCCTGAAATCACCGGTTCTCTATTTGAGGCCTTTGGGCGAGAGGGTGTAAACGCGAATGCATTAGCCAATTCGCCATCTTCCATTTCCGTCGTCCTTAATGAAAACGTCCTGAACAAGGCAAGCAACGCCCTATTCGGGCCGTTTAGTTTCAGCGCCTATCGGACCCCGGCGGACTGGAAACTGGCCCAAAAGGGAAAGGAACAACTATACAAAGAAGTGGTCGCCTCATTTCAGGAGCAAAGACCAAAAGTATACGGACTTGAGTATCAGGATAATCAGGAGTTTCTGCGGATAAAATTGAATACTCAGAGTATAGGAGACTTTGGGACTTCCTTTAAGGAGTTTGCCCGGATCGGTCTCAATCTCACCTTTTTAGCCACCAGTCCTTGTGAGGAAAAAGGAAAAGAAAAAGTGGCCTTTTGTTTACCCGTAACCAAAAATAGCTCTTACATACGAATTATGAATGGAATAGCTCCCCAGGCGGATACACAGACCCTCGCGCCCGTATCCACCTTCGCCATGAACGGCCCCCATTTTGGTGACCGCTACGGAATAGTAAGCGAACTACTGATTTCCTTAGAAAAAGGGGATGTTGATCTCTTAGGACTAAGCTGCACAATAGCTTCGATTACAGGGGTCGTACCATCCTCCCATATAGCATTAGCTATTGAGGCGATTAAGGCGTGTTTTGATATTCCTTCGGTTATCGAGAGAACATAGGGGGTATATGGTGGCTTATCTTCAGGGATGGTTGAGCAAGAAGCGATTTTTAACCGGAATTGATCGGCTTTGAGCCGGATCTATTTTTTTCCATCCAAAATCGCCTCCTTCTGTTTCTCGTATTCTTCGTCACTAATCGCACCGTTTTCGTGCGCCTTTTGAAGATCAATCAACTCCTGTCCCGTGGTATGCTTTTTGACAGTGACTTCGGCTGTCCCGCCCTTCCCTCCTTCTCCAGGACTGCCACAACACCCGGCAAGGCCTGCACCGGAAATTATCAGGAGTGACAGGATAAAAATCTTCAGTTTTTTCATAACATATCTCCATCCACTTGATTTTATTTGGTGCCCCCGGCATGACTCGAACATGCGGCACCCAGATTAGGAATCTGATGCTCTATCCACCTGAGCTACGGGGGCAATAACTAATTCTTACCATAAACATATCTAATGTCAAATAATTTCGACCCGATGCCCCAAAAAAAGATTGATTTAATATTATGGATGTATATACTAAAACGTTATGTGTAAGATTGATGGTCTCATAAAAAGTCCGACTCCAAATTTGTCTTCTTCATAACTTACTGATATCGCTATATTTTAATTTCTTTTTTTGCTAATTTTTCCGGCTTTATCAAGGTTTGCTCAAGATGAAATTTCATTTGATGGATCAGACGATAGTAGAAAACTGGTAAAGTGGGGGTGTAGCTCAGCTGGGAGAGCGGTACGTTCGCAACGTACAGGTCAGGGGTTCGAATCCCCTCATCTCCACCATTTTTTCTCCGTTATGCAATAATAAGGAATAAGGACGAAATAACTTTCTCGTCCTCATGTCTGAGGCACGGCAACCAAATGAAACGAGAGGCAAAAATAGAAAGGAAAACCAAGGAGACAGATATCTCCCTACTTCTCAATCTTGACGGGGTCGGCCCTTCCAGAGTAGATACCGGTATCCCCTTTATGGACCATATGTTAGACCTGATGGCGGCTCATGGGTTTATGGAAATAGAGCTGAAAGCCCGGGGAGATAGAGAGATTGACGACCACCACACGGTTGAAGACTTGGGGATCTGTTTCGGAATGGCTTTGAAAAAATCCTTAGGTGGCAAAGGCGGAATCAGGCGGTACGGCGAATCGACTGTCCCGATGGATGAGGCCTTAGCAAGGATAGTCCTCGACATTTCAAATCGACCGATCCTCGTCTACCGGGTAACTCTCAAAAAAAGCACTACAGGGACATTTGACATCGGTTTGGTCAAAGAGTTTTTTCGCGCCCTGGCAACCAATGCAAGCATAACGCTACACATCGACCTGCTCTCAGGGGACGAACCTCACCATGTTGCTGAGGCCATCTTCAAAGCATTTGGGAGGGCCTTAGACCAGGCTACCGGTATTGAAGACCGCTTGAGCGGGAAGTTACCTTCTACAAAAGGAATTTTGTAGTAGGCGAGGCACCCATGCCTGAGAAAGATCGAGGAAAATCCCGACGATATTACTTATGGCTTTTTGCCGTTTTCTTCCTATTAACAAACGGGGGCTGCCAAGGTGGCCGGGCCCCTGTTCAGTCTCAAGCCCCTCCCCAGCCAATAATAAAAAAGGTTGTCGTTATTGGATTCCGGGCCGCGATCTCTAAAGGAGAAAAACCCAATCTGGTTCGAAATCCGATAACAGGCACCGCTTTTATGTCTCAACCCGTTCCCCAAGATGCGGTTAAGTGGTTGACAGATCAGCTATTTGACATGTTAATCACCGACAAGAGGTGGGATCTGATACCGCCTGGCCAGGCAAAAGGGATCGTTGGAAGCATCGTAGGCTCAGATACAAAAGTGGGAATAAGTCCTCTAAAAATGCTCCAGGAAGTGGGAAGGACCTTTGGGGCGGATGCTGTTCTGATAGGCCAGGTATACCGTTGGCGAGAGCGGGTCGGCTCTGATTTCGGGGTCGAGAGCCCGCCTTCAGTAGCCTTTGATCTCTCTCTTGTGAAACCGTCAGATGGAGCTATTCTCTGGAGAGGCAACTATGACAAGACCCAGAAATCTTTATTCGAAAATCTCTTTGACTTGAAGACCTATATCAAAAGCGATGGCTTATGGCTGACAGCCAAGAAATTGGCCAAATTCGGGTTGGATAAACTATTACTGGACATGCCTGGTTCTCCACTTAAGAAAAAGGCAGCAAAGGATTAGACATTTGCTTATTATCCCGGCAATTGACATAAAGGAGGGCCGCTGTGTCAGGCTCAAACAGGGGAGAATGTCCGATGAAACCGTTTTTTCTGATGTGCCCGAGGAGATGGCGGTAAGATGGCATCAATGCGGCGCCCAGAGACTTCATCTCGTCGATCTGGATGGCGCTGTACATGGCAAACCGGTCAACAAAGAGGTTATCAAGAGAATTGTGAACTCTGTTCCTATCCCTGTAGAACTCGGGGGCGGGGTGAGGAAGATGTCTGTCCTGGAAGCCTACTTTTCACTTGGGCTTCAATACCTTATTTTGGGGACTGTCGCCCATAAGGACCCGGAATTTGTGCACAATGCTTGCCGTGCCTTTCCCGGACAAATTATTTTAGGGATAGACGCCAAAAACGATCGCGTTGCAGTGGAGGGGTGGACAGAGGATGTCAAACAGACTCCTTTGGAACTTGCAAAACAGTTTGAAAAGACCGGATTAGCAGCAATCATTTATACTGATATCAACCGGGATGGCATGAGAACAGGATGCAATGTGGAGACCACTAAGAGCCTGGCAAAATCAATTGAAATCCCGGTAATAGCGTCGGGTGGGATTTCTGAAATCTCGGATGTCTTAGACATTTTGCCACTGGCAGAGGTTGGAGTTACTGGAATGATTACGGGCAGGGCCATATACGATGGAAGCCTTGACTTAGCTGAAGCTATAAAGGCATGCAAAGACAAAAAAAATGATGTTAGGAGTTGACATATTGCATATCTGTCGTAAAATAAAGGGTTTAAAGTTTTCATATGAACCCTGAACCTTTAACAAAAGACCATGTCTCTAAATCAAAGAATAGTTGAAGATATCAAACAGGCCATGAAGGCAAAGGACAGCATCCGCCTTTCCTGTTTAAGGATGATCAGGAGTTCTTCAAAAAATTTGCAGGTGGAAAAGAGGCGTGAATTAACGGATGAAGAAATCCAGTCCGTTGTTTCATCCTTAGTCAGAAAAGGGAAAGAGGCTGCAAAGGAATTTAGAAACGGGAATCGTGAGGATTTGGCCCTAAAGGAAGAAAAAGAAGTCGAGATCTTCTACGAATACCTGCCCCAGCAGTTGACCCCGGAGAAAATCGAAGAGACTGTACGCCAAATCATCTCTGAGCTGTCTGCTGAGAGCCCCAAAGATATGGGGAATGTCATGAAGGCGGCTATGGCCAGAATGGCAGGACAGGTAGAGGGAAAAGAAGTAAATAAGATAGCAAAAAAACTTCTAACTTCGTAGCCTGCCGAAAAAGGACCAAAGATTTCTGATAGTTTGCGCCGTGAAATCACACAATGACCAAGAGATTGCGCACCTATTGATAGAGCCTCGATGATCGAGCATACATATCAGGTTTTCGGACATTATCACCTTATGGAAATCCTGTCGCGATATGCCTCCTGTTCGCCGGGTCAATCACATGGCTTATCCCTAAAACCATCAAATGATTCAAGAGACGAGACCTTTGCAAAATGCTCAATTTTGGTCAAGATCAAGGAAGGCGAGGAATTTTTAACCACAGGAATATATCGAATATTTCGAGGATTAAAATCTGAGCCTGACGCTGAGATTGGGCAGATAAGCGAAGACTTCGAAAGGGGGCGTTTTGCAAAGGTCTCGAGACATCCACAACGAGCTGAGGCTGATTCCAGAAACGAGGCCCTTTTTTAGACCAAGGTTTCTAATTTGAATTAAAAATGCCAAGCAACCAGTCTGCCAAAGAAGAAATAAAACGGGCGGCCGACATTGTACAGGTCATCGGTCAGTTTGTTCAGCTTAAAAAGGCCGGGAAGAACTTTATTGGCCTCTGCCCATTTCACGCTGAAAAGGACCCATCGTTCACGGTCAGTTCGGATAGGCAGATGTTTCACTGCTTCGGATGCAAAAAGGGAGGAGATATCTTTGCCTTCTGGATGGAGTATCACGGACTCACCTTCCCAGAGGCCCTGAAGGATTTAGCAGAAAGGTATAATGTACAAATCACTGAGAAATTTTCCGCGTCTGAAGAAAAAAAGAAGAGTGATCTCAGAGAGACCCTACTCAAGATAAATGAGGCCGCTGCACTATATTTCCAACAGGCATTGAGTAAAGCTGCAACAGGAAACCCTGCAGCGGATTATCTGAAGAAAAGGGCCATTTCAAAGGAGATTATCTCGGAATTCCGCCTGGGTTATGCCCCTGATAAATGGCACGGAATTACCGATTATCTAAAAGAGCATAAGATAGACTTGGAAAAGGGTGTCCAGGCCGGTCTGATTATTCCCAAAAAGGGCGGGGGATATTACGATCGCTTCAGAGGCCGGGTTATCTTCCCCATTCTAAATCTAAGAGGACAGGTGGTTGGATTTGGAGGGAGGGTCCTTGACGACTCTCTGCCCAAATATCTGAATACGCCCGAAACCCCGGTTTTCCATAAGGGAGAATTTCCCTATGGATTGAATGCCTCTTTTAAGGCGATCAGACAAAAAGGAATAGCGGTTATTGTTGAGGGATACATGGACCTTCTGGCCTTAAGAAGGCACGGGCTGGACGAGGTGGTGGCCACCCTTGGGACTGCCCTGACCGACCAGCATATCCGAAAGATAAAAGGATATGCCAAGGAGGCCGTGGTAGTCTTCGACTCTGACGAAGCAGGAAGAAATGCGGCTTTAAGAAGTCTGCCCCTCTTTTTGAATGAGGGACTTCCAGCCAAGGCGGTTGTCTTACCCAATGGTCATGATCCGGACAGTTTTGTAAACACAAAGGGCCTGCCCGAGTTCTTAAGGCTTTTGGATAGCGCCTCTTCAATGTTTGACTTTTTTCTTGATCAGAAACTGACGCAAGGCAATTCAGACATAGAGGGAAAGGTTCATGCATTGAAGGAAATCCTGCCGGTCCTGGCGCAACTCCGGAATGCTGCACAACGTTCGTTGTATGCGGGACGTCTCTCGGAACAGATTGGGATCAAAGAGGAAGTGGTCTTGTCTGAACTGAAGTCTTTCAAACAAAACCTTTCAGGAAACGCCCCTGAAAGAGGTCTGAAAGGTCGATTGGCAGGCCCAGAGGTGGAGAAGAAAATTGGAGATATTCAGTTACTCAACCTGCTTGTGCATCATCCCAAAGCAATAGCCGGGCTGATAAACTCTGATTGCAGGACCCTGCTTTCCGACGACACTGCCTCAAAAATTGTTGAAGTCATTTTCGAGAAACATCGCAGGGAAGGCCAGTTTTCACTCGGAAATATTGAGGAAAACCTCGATAATGACGATGTTCGTATACGACTTAGAGAGGTAATGGTGGCCGACTCCATTTATTCGGATCAGGAGGTAAAACAGGCAGTCGAAGAAATCAGGGAAAAAGCACGTCAAAAAATGCTCTCAGACTCATTTAAGGAAATCAAGGGCGATCCCGAGGCCTTGAACGATCTATTATTGAAACTGAGGGCGCAGATTAGGCTTTAGGCTGAAGGCTGTTAGTTTGCAGCCTAAATGCCCTCAGTCTATCTAACTTCAGCCTATCAGGTTGTCAGTTATTGGTTATTACTTATTTAACGGATAGCGAATAGAGGTAATATGATGGATAAGAATGCCGATATGATCAATTTAAAGCGGTTGATCCATAACGGGAAAGATAAGGGCTACATTACCTTTGAAGAGCTAAATGATGATCTGTCCGATGATTTTGTTTCCTCTGAGGAGCAGATCGATGAACTCATGATGATGTTTCAAGAGTTAGACATCATGGTTATTGATGATGCGGCTAAGAACAAAATCGAAAAGGCGGAGAAGGCGAAGAGAAAAGCGGCAAAAGCAGAGGAGAAGGGAAATGCATTAATAGATCTTGCAGAGGCAGCGGCCGGGGTCGCTGACCCTGTGAAAATGTATCTAAAGGAGATGGGCCGCATCTCTCTCCTCACGAGAGAAGGAGAGGTCGAAATAGCCAAACGAATTGAGGCAGGTGAAAATGAAACCTTGCAACGGCTTCTCCTTTGCGGTGTGGGAGTGGAGCGTATCATCGAGTTAGGGGAAATGCTCAAGAATGATGAAGTAAAACTAAAAGACGTTATCAATGATATGGAAGACGATGACAGCTACATGCTGATGAGTGAGAGGAAGGAGACTGTCATAAACCTGATTAATCGAATTAGGGAGTTTAATGAACGTATGTGCCTTAATAGGCGTGACAAGGCCAAGACCCGCTGCACAGACGAAACAAAAAAGAAACTCGCAGCAAAGATAAAGCAGGATCAAGGGAAGATTATGAAGCTTGTGAGTTCATTCAGCCTGGACGAAAAACAGGTTGAAAGAATGATTGACAAGTTTAAGGAGCTGTCAGCGGAGGTCGAAGCGGCAGAGAGGCAGTTAGAAAGATGTATGTTGCGGGCAGGCGGTAAACCGGTTTCTTATCTGAAAAGGTGTGCTGCCAAGATCCCAAAATCGGCAAAAGATGACCAGATAATCGCACCCATCGGCCTAACAAAGAGTGAAATTATTGTCTTGAAGTCCGAGGCGGATAACGCCCAAAAAATCATCAAGCAAGCCAGGGAACGGACTGATTTGACCCCCCGCCAGATAAAACTCAAACTGCAAAGGGTGGAAAAAAGCTTAGAGAAGGCAAACAGAGCAAAATCAGAGCTCATTCAGGCCAATTTGAGGCTGGTTGTCAGCATTGCCAAGAAATATACCAATAGGGGCCTCATGTTCCTTGATCTTATCCAGGAAGGAAATATTGGATTGATGAAGGCGGTGGACAAATTCGAATATCAACGCGGATATAAATTCAGCACCTACGCTACCTGGTGGATCAGGCAGGCGATTACCAGAGCCATAGCGGATCAGGCCAGGACTATCCGCATTCCCGTCCACATGATAGAAACCATTAACAAGCTCATGCGAACATCCCGCTATCTTGTACAGGAACATGGCCGCGAGCCGACTTCGGAAGAAATCGCCGAAAAGATGGAATTCCCGCTTGACAAGGTTAGAAAGGTGCTAAAGATAGCCAAAGAACCAATATCTCTCGAAACCCCTATAGGCGAAGAGGAAGACAGCCACCTGGGAGACTTTATTGAGGACAAAAATGTCCTCTCCCCTGGAGATGCGGTTGTCGACTTCGGATTAGCCGAACAAACAAGAAGGGTCCTTACTACCCTCACTCCAAGAGAGGAGAAGGTTCTTAGGATGAGATTCGGTATCGGTGAAAAATCAGACCACACCTTAGAAGAAGTAGGTCGCGATTTCAGCGTTACCAGAGAACGTATCAGACAGATAGAGGCCAAAGCGCTCAGAAAATTGAGGCACCCCAGCAGAAGCAAAAAGCTGAAAAGCTTTATGGATAATTGAAACTATACACCTTTTCTCTTGACAAATTTCTGTTGGATGCGCATTGTATTTACCAGTTTATAGGAATGATCAGAGGGCCCATAGCTCAGCTGGCAGAGCCACCGGCTCATAACCGGTAGGTCCCTGGTTCGAAACCAGGTGGGCCCACCAACATCCAGACTCTCACATGTTTCCAAGGACTTTGTTAGCTATGTTTTCCCCGGATCGGGAATAATTGTTCCATAAAGGGCGTATCCTTAAGAGGATACGCCCTTTGACTTTTTTAACATGAAACCCACGCTAAAGGACTTCTTAGGCTTGTTAGAAACCATCGCGCCCGCACGATTGGCCGAACCTTGGGATAATCCCGGTCTCCAGGTGGGTTCTTTGTCTCAAAAAATCAGAAGGGTCTTCACATCCCTCGACCCGACACTTAATGCCCTTATATCTGCAGCTGAAGCCAACGCTCAACTGCTGTTCACCCATCATCCCTTGATCTTCAAGCCCCTGTCGCGGCTTGATATCAATTCCTTTCCCGGTGATGTAGTTGCAGAAGCTGCAAAGAGGGGGGTTTCCATTGTGGCTGCGCATACCAACTTAGATGCGGCCCAGGGAGGTATAAACGATATCCTGGCAGATCTTATGGGTCTTAGAAATGTGGAGGTCTTGAAGAATGCTGACGAAATGGATGGAGTGGGCTTGGGGAGGATTGGCTATCTGCCAAAACCGACTGGATTGTCTGCCCTGGCAAGAAATGTCAAAAAGGCCCTCGGCACTCAAAATATCAAGGTGGTCGGTCAAAGAGACGCCCTGATTCATCGTCTTGCCGTAGTAGGGGGATCGGGTGGGAGTCTCCTTTCCCTTGCCTATGAAAAAGGAGCTGACCTCCTCCTGACCGGGGATGTCGGCCACCACGTTGCATTAGAGGCCAAATCTTTGGGAATAGCCCTTCTCGACGGAGGCCACTTTCATACGGAAAAGACCGCATTCAGGGTTTTTGTAAAGAATTTAAACAAGGTATTAAAGGCAAAGGGTTGGGAAGTTACGTTCGAGACAGACAAGAATGAAACCGACCCCATATGGATTGATGATTAATACCCCTCTACAAACGTTTCAACCTGTTTCAGCCGAGGTAAAGATTTGGAAGAAAAAATAAAGATTCTTATCTCCCTCCAGGATTGCGATATCCGGATGAGAGATATTCAAATCAAGGAAGAGGAAGTGCCCAATAAGATCCAAAGGCTTAAAGAGAAACTGGCAACAGTGGAAGATCAGTTGGAAG
>Ga0307424_1000188_pt1 | contig 31493 bp, 32 predicted proteins | sample SalMarWE160320MG_FD_202157 | JGI IMG/M metagenome (GOLD analysis project Ga0307424, IMG submission 202157) | Salt marsh sediment microbial communities from the Plum Island Ecosystem LTER, Massachusetts, United States - WE1603-20 | ecosystem: Environmental > Aquatic > Marine > Intertidal zone >... | reverse complement strand
CCGGGTGGCCGTATCATGGCCGCCGTGGCGACACCAGACGATCTCTTCCGGTTCCTTCGCGACCTCGACATCTCCACGACGACGCTCACCCACGAGCCGGTGTTCACGGTCGACCAGGCCCGCGAGGTCCGCGGAGAGCTTCCCGGCGGCCATTCCAAGAATCTGTTCTTGCGAACGAAGAAGGGCGCGATGTGGCTGATCGTCGCCAGGGAGGACAGACGGATCGACCTCAAGGAACTGGCGGCTCGCCTGGATTCGGAGCGGTTCTCGTTCGGCAGTTCCGAGCGGCTGATGCGAGCGCTCGGTGTCATCCCTGGAGCGGTGACACCCTTCGCCGTGATCAACGACACCGAGGGGTCGGTGCGGGTCGTGCTGGATCGCGGACTTCTCGAGCTGGATCCACTCAACTTCCATCCGCTCGACAACTCGATGACCACGACGATCGCCCCGAACGACCTCCTGAGGTTTCTCGAAGCGGTGGGACACGAACCCATCGTGATCGACCTGTAGCCCAGGGCTTCCAGTTCCGGTTTCTTGCGTAGCATTCCTGGCATGCCTTCCAACTCATCCCGAGCATCACGCCGGCTCGGCCACCACCCCAGGCAGACGGTCCACGAAGTACTCGTCGATCTCGCCGAGTCCGTCGGCTCCGATTTCGACCAGGATCACTACGGCGACGGCGACGTGATCGAGCGTTTGGAGCGTCGTGTCGCCGATCTGCTCGGCAAGGAGGCAGCGGTGCTGATGCCGAGTGGCACCATGGCCCAGCAGATCGCGCTGCGGATCTGGTGCGATCGGGCAGGGATCCATCGTGTGGCGTTCCACCCCACGTGCCATCTCGAACTCCACGAGCGGGGCGCGTACCGGGAGCTTCATGGCTTGTCGTCCACGTTGCTCGGCGGCCCGGACCGTCTGTTCACCATCGACGACCTCAAAGATCTCCATGAACCGGTAGCAGCGATTCTCTTCGAGCTACCACAGCGTGAGATCGGCGGCTACCTGCCGGAATGGAACGAACTCGCAAGGATGACCGAGTGGGCGAGAGAGCACTCCATCAGGCTTCATCTCGACGGTGCACGCCTTTGGGAGACAAAGACCTTCTATGGCAAGCGGTACGCCGAGATCGCCGGTCTGTTCGACACCGTGTACGTGTCCTTCTACAAGATCCTCGGCGGCATCGCCGGCGCTGCGCTGGCGGGACCGGCGGACGTGATCGACACGGCCCGGATCTGGCAGCGCCGCCACGGGGGGAACCTGGTGCACATGTATCCGCTCGCCGTGTCGGCTGAGCTCGGGCTCGACCGCCATCTCGGGAAGATGGGCGAGTACCACGAGAAGGCGGTGGAGATCGCAGCCGTGCTCTCCTCACTGCCCGGCGTCTCCGTGCGACCGAACCCGCCACACACGAACATGATGCACGTGTTCCTGGAAGGCGACCTCGATCGCCTGAAGGCCGCAGGCCGACAGATCATCGAAGAGGCAGACACCGAGCTGTTCGGCTACCTCGACGAAACGGCGGTGCCCGGTGTCACCCGGTTCGAACTCACCGTCGGTGACTCCGCTCTCGGGTTCGATGGTGACGAGGTCAGACAGCTGTTCACGAGGCTCCTCGCGCTGGCCTAGGTCACCTTCGGTCGCCGGAACCCAACTCCCGCACGTACTGCCCATCCAGATTGGTGAAACCCACCCGCTCGAGATACCGATTGTGGCTGGGGCTGCCGCCATCGCTCACCAGCTTGCGGTACCCGCGTTCGGCAAACACCTGCTGCCTCCACCCAAACAGGAACCGTGCCGCTTTCAGGTCGCGATGCGCAGGCGTCACGTAGTCCAGGAGGACACGCAACGTCCCTTCCCCTCCCGGTGTTCCGATGAACAACCCGGCAGGCACCATGTCTCGCAATGTGAGGATCGCGAGTTGATCGCTCTCAGGCTGAAAATGGAACGCCGGCAGGAAGCGGGCGATGTCATCACGATAGAAATCCACGAGCCCGGCAACGTACAGCGACTCGGGACGCACCTCCAGCAGCGTGAAATACTCCTTGTCGGTGAACGCCTTCCACAAGAAGAAGGCGTTCAACACAACGACGATCACGTTGACGATCGCTATCGGCGGCGAGTCGATCAGGAACCCGTAGATACCGAAGAGGATGCCGCCGACGAGGCTGATCATGCGAAGGCGCACGACCGATCTCATCGCGAGCGAAATGACCACCAGCGCAGAAGCCACATACCCGAGGAACTCGATCATGGGTGGAGCGTACCGGGTCTCAACGACGACCCTCTATTCCCATTCCCGCGCTCGCAGTCTGATCAGTCCTCGAACACTCCGGGAATCGTTCGACCGCACTCGCTGCACCGCCCCTGGTCGATGGCCCAGCCCGTGATCCGGTAGGCAATCCGTCCGATCAGTCTCGCACCGCATCCCGCGCACCAGGTGCTCTGGGTCATCTCGTCGAGCATGTTGCCCGTGTAGACGTAGTGCAGACCGTTGCCGATGGCGATCTGCCTGGCCCGAAGCAGGGTCGACACGGTCGTCCGGGGAGTGTCCATCATCTTGAACGCCGGATGGAAGGCCGTGAAGTGATGCGGCACATCGGGACCGAGGTGCTCCACGATCCACCGGGTCATCACGTCGATCTCCTCGTCGGAGTCGTTCAGCCCTGGAATGAGCAGCGTGGTGATCTCCAACCACGTGTCGGTCTCGTCGTGGACATACTCGAGCGTGTCGAGCACGGGTTCGATGCTCCCGGCGCAGTAGCGGTGATAGAACTCGTCGCTGAACGCCTTGAGATCGATGTTCGCCGCGTCCATGACGGCGAAGAACTCGGCTCGCGGTTCCGAGTTCACGTATCCGGCCGTCACCGCGACGGTCTTCAGCCCGGCCGCGTGGGCCGCGTGGGCAGTGTCGATTGCGTACTCATGGAATACGACGGGATCGTTGTAGGTGAACGCGACGCTTCGACATCCGCGAGCGACGGCGGAGGCGGCAACTCGATCGGGTGGCGCCTCCTGGCCGAGGATGTCGTCGGTCCTGGCCTTTGAGATGTCCCAGTTCTGGCAGTACCGACATGCCAGATTGCACCCGGCGGTCCCGAACGACAGGACCAGCGTTCCGGGCAGGAAGTGGTTCAGAGGCTTCTTCTCGATGGGATCGGCCCAGACACCAGTCGACCATCCGTACGAGGTGAGCACGATCTCGTCGTGTTGTCTCGCACGGGTGAAGCACAGTCCACGCTGGCCCTCGTGGAGTTTGCACTCTCGCGGACACAGATCGCACTGGACCCTTCCATCGTCGAGACGGTGCCAGTACTTCGTCGCAACTGCCTGCATACTCAGAATCTACGCCGCCGGCGGCACCAGCAGGAGTTTCCCCGTCGTTGTGCGTGCCTCGAGCGCTCGGTGCGCCTCGCCTGCCTCGTCCATGCCGTACCGCCCTCCGACAAAGACGTCGAGCCAGCCCTTCTGGATTGCCTCGAACAGGCCGGCCGTGTAGCGCTCCAGATCCTCGCGGGCCGCGGCGTAGTGGAAGATGGTTGGCCGGGTAACGAACAGCGATCCGTTCCTGTTCAGCTCCTGCAGGTCGAGAGGCGCGACGGGTCCCGAGGACTGCCCAAAGAGAACGATCGTCCCGAAGCGCCGCATGACCCGGAGGTCCCTGGTGAAGGTCACCACCCCTACTCCGTCGTACGCGACGTCCACTGGTCGAGATCCCGCCGCCTCTTGGATCACGTCCACGAAGTCCTCGTATCCGCTCACAACTTCCGCGCCGAGTTCTCGGGCGCTCTGCTGCTTCTCGGCCGTGCCGGCAGTCGCGAACACCCTGGCCCCTGCATGTACCCCCATTTGGATGAGGAGCCGCCCCACGCCGCCTGCACCGGCATGCACGAGACATGTGTCGCTCTCAGAAAGTGGATACGCATCGCGCACGAGGTAGGCAGCCGTGATGCCCTGCAGCATGACAGCAGCGGCGATCTCGAGATCGACATCTGGTGGAACGGCAACTGCACTCTCGGAGTCCACGAGGGCGAACTCTGCATAGGAGCCGGGCGCCGAGAACCACGCGACACGGTCACCGACCGCCCACCGGCTCACCCCCTCGCCGACCTGATCCACGATCCCCGCTCCTTCCAGACCCGGGATGAAGGGAAACTCCACCGGGTAGAGACCGCTGCGCTGGTAGATGTCGATGAAGTTCACCCCCGCCGCCGCGAGCTCGACGCGAATCTGCCCTTCTCCGGCCACAGGCTCCGGAACCGACGTCCACCGGAGGTCGTCGGGACCACCCTTTGCATCGAGACGAACGGCGCGCATCAACTCCTCCTCAGTCGTAGGATGCTCATCTATGCAGCGTACGACAATCGACGAGATGTTGGAGACGGCAAGGGCCCGCATCCGACGGTACGAGCCGGCCGAAGTGGCAACGGCGATCAGTGATGGCGCCCTCCTCATCGATCTGCGTTGTCAGGAAGACCGCGCCACTGAAGGGAGTGTCGAAGGGGCGGTCGTCATCCCTCGAACCGTGCTCGAGTGGCGCGTTGATCCCGATTCGCGATGGAACGACAGTCGAATCGCAGACACGGATCTGACCTTGATCCTCATGTGCAACGATGGCTACTCGTCCAGTCTGGCCGCGGCGACGCTCGTCGACATGGGATTCGCCGACGTCGGTGATCTGACAGGGGGCTTCAGAGCGTGGAGGGCCGCAGGTCTGCCTGTTCAGCCGACAGCCAACGGCCGGCAGACTGCGACGGGCCTCTAGGTTCGGACGACGTGCGAGTCCGACTCGGCGTTGGCGATCACCAACCCGCCGGCAACTTCGGTCGCGCGTACGTGCAAGATCGGGGCGCCGTCGGGCAAGGTCTCCGGATCGGGTGTCTCGATTTGCACGGCACCGCCAATGACCGACTGCTCGACCTCCACCCGCCAGCTCTTGCACGCCAGCACCCTGACACCTCCGGCCACGATCGTGATGTCCAACTTCGCCCCTTCGGGATCCAACACGGCCTGACGCAAGTCCACGTCGACCCCACCCATGACCGTGATCACTCGCCCCGATCGAAGCCGGTTCGAGACGCTCTCGTACGTTCGTCCGTCCATCAATGCGACGAGACGAAAGTCCTCGGAGTCCTCGGCAGCATCTTCTCCGATGAGCGCGGTTGCGACGGTGGCGACCGCCTTCAGGGTCACGTTGGCCACGATGAACCAGAACAGACCCTTCAGAAGCTTCTTCATGCCCTCTCCTCTCCTTCGAAGCCTCGCCGCCGCAGTTCGGACAGCAGGGCTTCGTTTTCGTAGCGCATCAGTTCCGGCGACCATTGGAGCAGCGCGGGCGGATCGTCATCTGCCAGGAGTTCCGCCACCTCGTCACGCAGCGTTCTCGCCCACGCCTGGCCCGATGCGGATGCCCGCCTCGAGAGCGTGCCGTCGGCGTTCGCCGTGAAGACCTCCGCGTGCGACCGGGGATGCCCACGTGACCCCTTCTCCCCATACAGCAAGATGACCGAGCCGACAGGGACGTCTTGGACGCCTCCAGTCGAGATGAACGGACCCTCGTAGGCCCAGCCGGACGCCTTCGATTCATCCACCCGTTCAACGACCTTCGCCCAGTTCTTCAGACGGGCATCGCCGAGCATCGGGATGGTGACGGCAACGAGCGACTCCATGCTCTCACTGTACCGGTTGGACCGAGGCTATCGTCCGAGCCATGACGCGGTGGGGAATCATGGGTGCGGGACGCATCGCCGTCGAGCTGGTCGAGGCGATACGCGAAGCCGGTGGTGACGTGCTGGCCATCGGTTCGGCGTCATCCCGAAGAGCTGAAACGTTCGGTGCCCGCTACGACATCCCACACCGTTACGGCACCCACGAGGCGGTGGCACACGACCCGGACGTCGATGTCGTGTACGTAGCGTCCACGAACGATGCCCATCTCCCTCACACGCTCGCGTCGATCGAGGCCGGCATACCGGTTCTGTGTGAGAAGCCATTCGCACTCAACGCGCACCAGGCGCGCGAAATGATCGCGAGAGCGCGTGCGCGTGGTGTGTTTCTCATGGAAGCGATGTGGATGCGGTTTCACCCCGCGACCGATCGTCTCCTGGAGATGCTCGCCTCGGGGCGTATCGGGGAGGTTCGATCCGTTCGGGCCGCTTTCGGGTTCCCGGCCGCACCGCATCCCAGCAATCGGCTCTTCGACCCGGCACTCGGCGGTGGGACGGTCCTGGATCTCGGCGTCTACGTCGTGACCTTGGCGATGATGGTGTTGGGCGCTCCCGATAGCGTCTCGGCAAGGATCGAACGGTCGAACGCCGGTGTCGATCTGCAGGCAGGGATCGTCCTTCGACACCCGAGGGGCGTATCGACACTCAGCACCTCGTTCGTGTCGGACGCCGACATCGAAGCGATCGTGTCGGGAACGGACGGACGCATCAGGCTTCATACACCGTTCCATCACTCGCCGATGCTGACGGTCGAGCGTGGAGGGAACATCACCGAGACGATCAGGACCCGCCCGGCAGGTTCCGACTATCGATTCGAGGTTGACGAGGTCCACCGGTGTCTCGGTGAGGGGCTCACGGAGAGTCCGAAGAGACCGCTCGACGATACCCTCGCCGTGATGGAGGTCCTTGATCGGATCAGAGCCGAGGTTGGTTTGACGTTTCCAGGCGAGTAGCGACGTTCAGTCGCGCCACCGGTTCGCCAGCTTGTCGGCGTATTCGTTCCACCTGTACCCGGCGTGGCCCTTGATCCAGGTGAGTCGCAGCTCCGATCGCCAGTTCTCGTACACGGCCCGGACCAGATCGAGATTCTCGACCTCTCCGGTCTTGCGCCGCCACCCTCGTTTCTCCCATCCTGATGCCCACTCGTTGATCGTTCTCACTGCGAGGTTCGAGTCGGAGTAGACGGTCGCCGCTGTACCCTGTGGGACGAGATCGAGTGCAGCGAACAGGGCGGTGAGCTCCATGCGATTGTTCGTGGTGTGCTCCTCGTGGCCGTGTGCCTCGGCGACGATCTCGTCGTCGAGGACGTAGACGGCACCCCACCCTCCTGGACCAGGATTCGGGGACGCGCTTCCGTCGGTGAACACCCCCGAGCTCGGATCCTCATCGGGCCGCTCGGACGGCGCGGAGTGGGTGTCTCGACAGTCGGGACAGTACTTCGGTGTCCATCCCGGATACCGGTCGAGCACATGCTGCGGCAGCGCAAACGAGGAGCCGCATCGCTGACAGGTGAACATCGCGGGCAAGGCTACCGGTTCGTTGCGGCAACCGTCCGGGGCTGGGAGGCTCACCGCACCCCCCGCTGGGGCAACGGGTATAGCGGGTGCGAATGAAGGGGAGCCGACCGGACGGTCAGCCGCACAACCACCGTACCCCGTTTGGAGCGTGTTGTGAAACCTTTCCGGTTCAAACTCACGGGACGAGGAACGCCGTCTGCCACGCCGGCCGTTCCCTGGTCCCACCGTCCGGGCTGGGAAGCGTCATCGGAGACAGCCGATCCGGCGCTTCGGGCGAGTCGAGCAGATCCCACCACTCCTCGTCGGTGAGGCGCCCCCTCCGCCAAAACTCGTAGTACGAGTACACACCGCCGATGGCGACCTGGAAGCGTCCGGTGTCGTTCGGCACGAGGACGAGGACCTCGTCAATGGCCCCCGTTCCGATCTCGAGGAATCCAAACGTCGTTCGTGCGATGTCCGCGACCAGCGCATCCTTCGAATCGCCCTCGGCCACTGCACCCGTGTTCGGATCCGTGTCCGCGGACGCGTACCACAGCCCCTCGAGCAGGCTCCCGACGTCCCCGAGCCACTCGTTGTCCGCGTTGGAGATCGCACGCCCCGCCAGCTCGTCGCCGGCGATACGTTCGAGACGGTCGACGAACGTTCGGAGGTCTGTCAGGAGTGCATCGTCGGCACCGTCGAGGAGATGCCGGCTCTGAAGGCCCGCCTGGAGCAGAGATGCGACCTGCGAGATCCGAGCGAAGGCGACCGGCTCGGGTTCGACCCAATGGCGCGGTGGGATATCCAGCCACTCACCTCCTCCCTCCGCAGCGAACGCCTGCTTGGCGTAGAGGATCGTGTCGTGCTTCAACTCCGTGTACGATCCGAGGCCCGTGTTGAGATCCTTGGCCGTCCACGCGTCGGACCGCATGAACGGGGGGTAGGCGCCTCCGCGCTCACGCCACACCGGTTCGAACGATGCGAGCCAGGCGTCGTACACGGTCCCTGCCCACTCGGATTCGGAACGGGAGGAGATCATCGTGCGCATGGCGTCCATCTGGTCGTCGTAGTGCAGGTAGAGGCCCTCGCCTGCCTGCTTCTGTACATCGAGTGCGAGGTCGGAACCCATGGCGGCTGCGAGGTCGAGCGGTGACATGTACACCCGTCGCTTCATTGGTTCCTCCTCTCCGACGTTCGGCCATGCGAGCTGATCGAGAATGTACGAGTCGATCACGAAGCGGGCCCCCATGACTCTCACGGACGCTGCCTCGGGGTCGATGCCCACCGACCGGGAGGCGAGGAGCGCTTCGCCCATGCTCTGCAGGTAGGTGGCATCGGTGAGATCGCCCCCGGTGTCGAGGTCGGCGAGCTCATACGGCGTGTAGTCGTCGGCGAGTCCAATCATGAAGGCGGTCGGTTCGTAGATGAGCTGCCAGTCGTTCCTGATCGTGGGATCGTCCATGGCTCGGGCGAGCAGTAGCGCGAACTGCATGGATGGAGTGTCGATCGTGACCTGACCGTCGACGTCCGAGGCGACAAACGATGCCCCCTCTTGACCGAGAAGGGACATTGCTCTGAAGTAGCGCTCGAGGTCGGCGTTGCGTGTGTAGTGCCCCCGCGGCTTGAACAGGCTGTAGTCGACACAGCCATGTGGAGAGACGGTCGGATCACACCCACTGAACCCGGTGATCGGCGACGTCCCCAGCTGGGTCGCCTCCCTGGCGAGGTCCACCTCCTGCTGCGCAAGGGACCCAACCTGGCTCACGTCGAGCCCAAGCAGCACGCCCGCCGCTTCGAACAGCTGGGCGACCCGCGACGACATGTCTTCGAGCGCTGTTCCCTGGTAGCTGATCTCTTGCGCATGGGCAGCGGTGAGCGCGTCACCGACGAGCTGTTCGAGCACTGGCAACATCGCATCCTGCTCGGTGTCGCGCAGCACCTTCGAGAAGGCGAGATGCAGCATGTGGTAGGCGACGTCGGTGGTCACGAACATGGCGTGGTTGTCGTAGAGCGCCTTGCCGTACACGTCCTGGAACAACGACGCGTAGCCAGGGATCACGACGAACCCGTCGGAGAGCAGCGCGTTCTGCACGTCGTCGCTCCCGAGCGCGTACTCGGCATCCGGCGGAATGATGACATCGTCAAGCGACGTTGGCCATGCAGGTCCCGGATACGTGCCCTGATCGGCGATCGGAACGAGTGTGAACGCTGCGAAGGGACCCAGCTCGCGTGGCTGCATGAGCGCGACAACTGTCGGAGCGATCGTCGTTGTGGTCGTGGCCGGTGATGTCATGGTGGTGACCGAGGTCGTGGACGTAGTTGCCGTCGTGGCTGCCGGCGTCGTCGTCACGGTCGTCGTGGCAGAGGTCTTCGTACACCCGGCAACGAGGGCCACGACGACCATCGCGATCAGTACGTTGCGTTTCATGGAACCCCCAAGACTGGATCGGTGGCACCGTCGCCGTCGATGTCTGCACAGCCAAGGGTCGCGTCACGATCGAGTGTTGGTGTCACGGTGAACCCGAACCCTCTCCATCGCCACCCACCGGAGGCCAGTGTGCCTTCCTCCCCGATGTACTCGATGGCAAGGCTACCGTCGCAGGCGACGACCCGCTGAACGGGCCTGAACAGGGTTCCCGCTATCCATTCAGGTCTCAGATCGGACGCTTCGAACACCCCCAGATGCGCGCTCTGTCCCGTCGCGTCCATCCAGGGTCGATCGGGAAACAGCGAGTTCACAGGGTTCTCTTGAAACGGTCGAGTGAATGCGACGACGACCTCGTCGTGACCGTCCAGGTCGACATCCCCCCGAGACACATCGACTACTTCCCCATACCGAAAGCCGTCGACATCGATGGCATCGTCTCCGGCCAGGGTGAATGATCGGGCGAGCGACCACCACCCCTCGCCGAGCATCGCCGCGTCACCTTCGGGCATTCGCCACTCGTCGAAGTGCACCCTCCGGTCGTGATGGTCGACCGTCGCGATCCGGTACGCGGCGGCGCCCTGCTCGTCGGCGAGCACCTCGAGCACAGCTCCGACCTTCGTCTCGGGGTCCCCCTGATCGAAGATGAGGTTGCCCAGGCTGGTGGCGACCACCGTGGGCCGGCTTCCGCCGATGACGTAGACCGGCTGCACGACGTGCGGTCCGCTCCCCCAGATGACATCCACACCCCACTCGTGGAGCTTCCCGGCGAGAACGGCCATGTACGGGTCGGTCCACGTTCGGTACTCGACGCCCCCGTGGACGGCGACGACCAGCACGTCGACCCCAGGGCGAAGATCGGTCACCGCGAGGTGGGCCTGTTCCTCGTTCCAGCGGGCAATTCCGGGCTTGGTTTCCGTCGCGACTGTGCCCGCCCCTGTTGCGTCGTACGCAAGGAACCCGATTCGAAGTCCCCGCACGTCGAACACGACGGGCAGGCGGGCCTGCTCCGAATTGGCACCGCCGCCAACCGCCTTCATCCCCGCGAGTTCGACTGCCTCGACACTGTCCACGACTGATGCTCTGCCTGCATCACCTGCGTGGTTGTTGGCGATGGTCAGAATATCGAACCCGCCGGACGCGAGGATGCCGGCCGATTCCGGCGGAGTCTCGAGGGCGTAGGGATTCGTTGCGATGTGGGGACGGTCGGTGAGCGGCGACTCCATGTTTGCGCCGGCGAGGTCCGCGTTCGAGAGCATGAAACGGACATCCTCGAAGATGCTCCCGGGGTCGTTGGCAACGATCCGTCGCAGCCCCCGCCCGAGCATCACGTCTCCTGCGAGGGCGATCGTGACGGTGGGCCGTCGAGCCGCGACCACACGGGTCGTGGTTGTAGTGGGGGATGACGTGGTCGTGGGGAGGATCGACTCGAGGGTCGTCGTGCTCGGGCCGGTCGCCGGAGTCGGTGTGGTGGTGATGACAGAGGGCGAGGTGGTGGAGGGGCTGCTACAGCCGGTCAGAGCCAGGACCCCCACGGCCAGAATCGCGAGGGCTCGCTGGTTCACGGCCGCACTCGACTGGTCACCTTTCGACTCTACCCGGCAGTAGGAAGGAATAGGCACGGTGCAGAACATGGAGGTGCCACCAGCGATCAACTCTGCGAAGTCTCTGGAGGAACTCCCACAGCCGAGCATCCTTCGCGTAGTAGCTGCGAACCTCGTCGGCGGTGAACGGCCGTTCCAGGCGAGTGTTGGCCCGTTCGAGGGCGAGTGGAATCAGCTCCGTGAGACGCTCTTTGTAGAACTGGGCGAGAAGGTTGAGGATCGTGGTTCGGATATCGAAGTACTCGTCGATGATGCCTTGGACCATGAACCGCCGCACGACACCCCTGAGAGGCCACGGAAGCGACGCGAGGAAGATGCCGGTGTCGAGCCGGTCACATCCGGATTCATCACGAAGCAGCGGCGTTGTCACGTCGAAGTAGACCACCGAATCGCCGACGAGTGCCCAGTTGGAGATCTGGGCGTCGAGGCCGACACCTGATCCGATGGCAGACTCGACGGCGTCGAAGACCTTCTCGAGCAATGCCGCTGCGTCGCTGGTCGGCGCGTTGCGAAGGTACCGATGCCCGAGGAGGGACTCGTCGATCATTGGCTGGAGCAGGTACACGGCGACGTCACCCCCATCGAGAACGAGACGCTCCGCCCTGGTGGGAACGACGTCGATTCCGGCTCCCCGCAAACCTTCGAGATAGTCAGCGAGCAGGGTGAGGTATGCGTCTACGCCTTCACCGGCGCGGAATGCGGGCAGCCGCTTGGCGGCAATCGGACCGTCGGGCCCCGGCCACGCGACGACGCTCGTGATCTCGCCGTAGCCGATGACATCGAGGCCGTCGTAGGTAGCGCTCCCGAACGCGTGCTGGAACCGAGCTTCGAGGACGTCCAGGTCGTCGACACGAACGGGTCTCACGCGAACGCCTTGCGCACTCGGTCGATGATGTCGCCCGCCTCCTCGTCGGTCAGGATCAACGGTGGGAGGAACTGCGTGACGGAACGGTCGTTCTCGGCCCAGACGACGAACACCCCCACGTCGTACAGCATCTTCGCAGCCATCACACCGGCGTTGGGCGCTTCGAACGCGAACCCCATCATCAGGCCTCGGCGCCGCAACGTGAACGGCAGGTCCGAGAGCCCCGCCTCGAAACGCTCTCCCAACTCGCGAACCCGATCGAGGAACCCGAGTTCTTCGACGGCGTCGAGCACTGCGAGCGCTGCTGCGCAGCCTGGTTCGGCTCCGCCAAACGTCGACAGATGCACGAACGGTAAGGACTCGAAGAAGGACAGCACCTCCCTCGTCATCATCGTCGCGCTGATCGGGTAGATACCTCCGCTCAGCCCCTTGCCGGTGACGAGTATGTCTGGCACGACACCGAGTTGCCCGTAGCACCACATGGATCCGGTCCTTCCGAGACCCGTTTGCACCTCGTCCATGATGAGCAGTGCACCGGCTCGTCGAACGATCTCGGCAACCGACCGGAAGTACCCGTCCGCGGCGATCGGCATGCCCAACGTGGCCGGCACCGGTTCGAGAAGCACCGCAGCAGTGGCGTCGTCGACGGTTGCTTCGAGCGCGTCCAGGTCGTCAAAGGGGACCTGAACGAAGCCCGGGAGGTTGGGACCGAACGGTGATCGGTACTCGGGATTCCCGGCGGCAACGGCGAGACCGGTGTGGCCGTGATAGCCGCCCTTCGCCGACACGATGACTTGACGTCCCGTGACACCCCGAGCGGCCTTGAGGGCGAGATCCATTGCCTCGCCACCACCAACACCGAAGATCACGCCTGGTAGCTCATCATCCGTCGTCGCGCTGAGCCGCTCGGCGAGGCGCGCCCGGAGGCCCGACACGAGGTGGTGGTTGCCGATGTCGAGGGAGTCGAGCGCCTCACGAACCACGTTGAGCACCGTGGCGTTGCGGTGACCGAGGTTGAAGACGCCACCGTTGCAGTGGCAGTTGTAGAAACGGTCGCCCGTGTAGGCGTCCTTGAAGCTCGAACCCCCTCTTTCGCCCATGACGAGTTGCAGGTCGAGTTGCCGAAAAAGGGCCACCTTGCCCGGCGAGATGTGCGTCGCGTAGGCACCGTACGTCGCTTCGTTGGTCGAATACTGCTTCGCGTCCATCGCACCTCCTCACTCGGCAGACTAGGAGCCGCAGTGACGGAGGCAGGAGAAACTTCCTACCATCGCGGGGTGAACCTGTCGGAGCGCGTCATCGTCCTCACCGGGGCGTCGTCAGGCATCGGCCGAGCCACGGCACTGGCCCTGGGTCGTCGGGGCGCACGGATCGCGCTCGCGGCGCGGAGGGAACCACTCCTTCAGACGTTGGCCGACGAGGTCTTCCGAGCAGGCGGCGAGGGGTTGGTGGCTCCAACCGACGTCGCCGACGATCATCAGGTCCGACAGCTCGTACAGGCGACGATCGACCGATGGGGTCACATCGACGTCGTGATCGGCAATGCCGGCATCTGGCATCACGGTGCCATCGAAGAGACGGGCCCAGACCTCTGGGAAAAGATCATGCGCATCGACTATCTGTCCAACGTGTCGCTGACCCTCGCCGCCCTTCCGTTCATGACTCACGGTGGGCACTTCATCTTCATGAACTCACTGGACGGCAAGCGGGGAGTGCCGGCCGAGGGTGCCTACGCTGCTGCGAAGCACGCGCTGACCGGATTCACCGGTGTCGCCCGACAGGAGCTGGCGGAACGAGGCATCGCTGTCACCGGGATTCACGCGGGCAGAGTCGACACGGCGATGATCGAACGGCTCGACGTCCCCTCGGTCCAACGCAAGACCTCGGCCGAGACCGCGGCGAAGGCGGTGATATCGGCGATTCGACGTCCGAGGCCGGAGGTGTACGTCCCTGCCGTGCGCGGGCGGCTCTACGTGTGGTTCTCGACCCTCACACCGGGTTTCGCAGACCGCCTCCTCCGACCTCTTCACCTCGAAGGTCGAATGGGCTAGGTGAACCTGGCCGCGAAGCGAGCGAGCTCGGCAATGACCTCGTACCGGTCCCGTTCGTTGACGAGTTCATGCCGGTCTCCCTTGAACAGCCGGATCGTGACGTCGTCGGACGGCATGCGCAGGACCGCATCCATCGACGTGAGGTAGGGCACGAACGGATCGTCGATGCCGTGCATGAACAGGATCGGCATGGTCAAGCGGTCGAGCTCCGCGTTGAAACGGTCGAGCGCTGCAACCTCGGCTACGAGAAGTGGACGCTTGTAGAGACCGTGATAGACGAGCGGGTCGTTCGCGTACGACTCCTGCGCCTCTCGGACGGTAGACATGCCGGCGACGTCCGATGGTGCTTCCATCAGTGACGGGTCGTCGAGTGCCCTGCGCGCCCAATCCCAGTCGCCGATCACCGCCCCCATGAACGCGAGACCGGCGATGGCTGAAGGGTTGCGCTCGGCGAACCGGGCGCTCAAGAGCCCTCCCATCGAGTGGCCGACTACGACGAGCGGCACGTCGCCCTGTTCCTCCGCAGCGATACGCGACACCTGCTCCAGGTCGTCAACGACACGCTCGAAGTCACGGATCAGCGCGCGTTCGCCGTCGGTCTGTCCATGCCCGATGTGATCAGGGGCGTACACGGTCGCACCCTGCGTGGCGAGCGCATCTGCGACGTGCGCGTACCGTCCGCCGTGTTCCGCGTAGCCGTGCACGATGAGGACTACCCGGCGAGGTCGATCGGATGCATCCCACACTCGGTAGTGGACGCTGCCCTCGCTTCCAGGAAAGGTCGATTCCCTCATCGGTCCTCCGCGTCGACGGACGAACTGTACTGCGGAGGCGGCCGGCTGCTCGAAAAGGGCCATTTGCCCCTGGACCGTTCGAGTCGCGTCCCCCACGATATGAGATGACGCGGGTCGGCGGGCACCACCAACCTGTCGGCCCGAGAGAGCCGGGAGCGAACCGACCCCAATCGATCCCACACCCTCCCGGCTCTCTCTTCTCGTATGTGACGTTCGGCCCTTGTTGTACCCCTGGACGGTATGACACACTGCTTCGGTGTTTGTCACCTATCTGTCGCAGATACAGGTGCCGTTTGACGTCGCGGTACAACGTCTCGAGCCGGTGCTGGCCGAACTCGGCGGTTGGGCATACGAGGCGTATCGAACCGGCGAGCTCCTGCGAGCGAAGGTCGGTCCGGGCAGGACCACTCCCGTGCTCGCCAAGACGGTGGTGATGGAAACCGGGGAGCCCGAGTACGGCCATGACCTCTTCACGGTCCCCATCGCGTGGAAAGCGACCGGCACACCGATGCTCTTCCCGATGATGACGGCCGAACTGCGACTGGCCGGAGTGAGCGACGGGACCACTCAGATCCGGCTGAGTGGCTCGTACTCGGTCCCGTTCGGTTCGATCGGTCAGATCTTCGATGACGCGCTGCTGCATCGGATTGCGGAGAGCACCGTCCAGAACTTCGTACTACGAGTCGCCAACGCACTCCGCCAGTGACCGTGCCCTGCGCGCCAATGTCCTCGCTTTCCTGAGCGGTTCAGGGGTTCGGAACCTTCCGGTCGCCTGCACGACCACATCGAGAGCTGTCTCGGGCGTCGTGCGCCAGCCCGCATGCACGCAGAGAGGACGGGTGGACTCGCGAGTTCGAAGCCGGTACCCGACCACGTCTCCCTCTATCGACAGCCCCGCTCGACTGAGTCGATCGGAACCCGGTTCTGGACCGCATGCGACCAGGGGCCGGTTCGTCACACCCACCGTCGGCAGATCCAGCACCATTCCCAGCTCGAGCGCCAGCCCGGCCCGGCGAGGGTGGTCCCTGCCTGTCGCGTCGACGAGGAGCACATCGGGCCGAACGGCGAGGGACATCACCGCCGCTTCGAGCAGCGGGCCCTCACGTAGCGCGAGGAATCCCGGCTCATAGGCCGCTCCCGCCTCTCCACTCGTCGTTGCGATGACGACTCGACGTCCTCTCCGCACCACCGCGGCCGCCCAGCCACGATCTCCGGCTGCGCCAGGGCCGGCGCCCCCTCGCTCGAAACACACAAACACCCCTCCGATGAGGAGGCCAGGTCCCGGTGTCCACTCGGGCGCGTCGAGTAACGCGACTCGGATCTGCTCACCGACGAGGCTCGAAGGAGTGCTAGGCCACCCCATGAGAGCGAGACTATTCGAGATGGATCACTTCTTGGCGGTCTCGTAGTACGGATTCGTGCCCGCCTGATGGTCGGTCACGTCCACGATCCTGCCCATCTCGGGGATGGCGTTTCGAAGGATCCGTTCGATGCCTTGCCTCAGCGTGACCGCAGCGAGACCACACCCCTGGCATCCTCCGAGGAGTTGCAGGTACACGTCGGTTCCCTCGACGCCGGCCAGCCTGGCGGCACCGCCGTGGGCAGCGATGGCCGGGTTCACCTGGTGGTCGATCACGTGGGCAACGCGTTCGGCCATCGATCCCTCGAGTGTTCCAAACGAGCCGGACTCGAGCGTCGGGCTGGCCGGACGGTTGGGGTTGTCCATCGCCAGACCGCCCGCCCTCATGTCCAGCGTGGCCCCCCGGAGCTTGTCGAGATCCTCGTCGCGAAGCGCGAGCCCGAGATCACCGTGACGTTCGATGAGACATGATCGTTCCACGTGCGTGAGCGGGACGAAACTCAACGCGTAGGTGAACTCCTCATCTCGCATGCCTGTCACTTCGAGCAGGAGCACTACTTCGCCGTCGGCACGTTCCTCGTCCCTGATCTCAATGATCTTGGTGAGCGCCGGATCGGTGATCGTGAGCGTGTTGGCCATGGCTCATGATCGTACCCCCGACCGGGAGCAAGCTGACACAGTCCCTGCAGGTGACGAGAATGTGTCGGTGCACACCGCCGTGATCGTCATCCCGTCCGGCACGTACCGGGCCGGCGCCTTCGTCGAGGCTGCCCGGTCGCTGGATCTCGATCTCATCGTCGCCTCGGATGCCCCACCCGCGTTTGAGGACGACCGGTATCTCCGCGTCGACCTCACCGATCCGAGGGCGTCCGCCACGGCAATCGCACAGATGGGGTCCTCGATCGATGCCGTCATCGCGGTGGATGATGGGTCGGTGATGGCGGCTGCAATGGCCGCTGAGCTGCTCGGTGTACGCCACAACCCACCATCGGCGGTGGCGACGACCCTCAACAAGGCAATGCTGCGGAGGGCGCTCGAATCAGGTCACGTTCCACAGCCCGCGTTCGAACTCGCCACGCCAAGCACCGACATCGTGGCCATCACCGAGTTCGTCGGGACTCCAGTCGTGCTCAAACCGTTGTCACTGTCTGGAGCCGCCGGAGTGATCAGGGTCGACCATCCACTGCAGTCCCCGGCGGCCGCAGAGCGCATCAGGCGGATCCTCGCCGTGGCAGGAAGGAACCCGAACGAGCCGATCCTCGTCGAGCGGTACCAACCCGGCGTCGAGGTTGCCGTGGAAGGACTGATCACCGACGGAAACCTGGTCGTGCTCGCGATCTTGGACAAACCCGAGCAGACGGAGGGGCCGTACTTCGAAGAAACAATGCTGGTGACACCATCGACCCTGCATCCCGAAGTGTCGGAGGAGGTCGAGGCTGTCACGGCCCGGGCCGTCGACGCTATCGGTCTGCGAGAGGGCCCGATACACGCCGAGCTGCGCGTCGACGGGCCGACGGTCACGATCATCGAGGTCGCCGCCCGTTCGATCGGCGGACTGTGCTCGCGTTCGCTGCGCTTCGGGCTGCTCGGAACGACACTCGAGAATCTCCTGCTCCGTCATGCCGTTGGACTGCCTGTCGACCCACACCGCGAGCACGTGGCGTCGGGCGTCTATATGCTGCCGGTCCCCATCTCCGGAACGTTCCGCGGCGTCGAGGGCCTTTCCGCGGCCGGAGACGTCCCGGGGGTCTCCGAGGTGGTGATCGTCGTCCCGAAAGGTGCCCGGGTCGCAGCGCTTCCCGACCCTTCCCGCTACCTCGGATTCCTGTTTGCCACCGGATCCTCGTCGGACTCGGTGGCGACATCGCTGCGCACCGCACGTGATGCACTGCGGATTCTGATCGATGAACCCGCGCAATAATGCACGGATGCACTTCACTCGATCGTCAGGTGTGCTCGTCCACCCGACCAGCCTGCCCGGCCCGACGGGAATCGGCGATATCGGTCCAGATGCCCACCGTTGGATAGACCAGCTCGGAGCCATGGGTTGTGCTCTTTGGCAGGTGCTCCCTCTTGGTCCGACAGGGTACGCCGACTCCCCCTATCAGAGCTTTTCGAGCTTCGCGGGCAACCCGAATCTGATCAGCCCGTCCGCTCTCGTCGAGGACGGTCTCCTCGAGACGTCGGATCTCGATCCAACCCCCACCTTCCCTGCCGGGCGGGTCGACTACGGACTACTCATCCCTTGGAAGCGCAGGTTGATCGACACTGCCTTCGAGCGTTTCGGCTCCGACTCGGATTTCGAGACGTTCAAGCAGGACAATCGGACATGGCTCGACGACTTCGCACTCTTCATGACGCTGAAGGACATGTACGGGGGCAGCGCGTGGACGCTCTGGCCGCCGAAGCTGAGAGACCGGGATCCCGACCAGCTCGAGAAGGCTCGGAAGGCATATCGCGGGGACATCGAACGGCATCAGTTCGCGCAGTTCCTCTTCGGCGGCCAGTGGAAACGGCTCCACGATCGCGCGCAGCGCGCCGGCATCTCGATCATCGGCGACATCCCGATCTTCACCGCTGCAGATTCCGCAGATGTATGGGCAAACCGTGACCTGTTCCAACTCGACGAGGAGGGACGTCCTTCAGTTCAGGCGGGCGTACCGCCCGACTACTTCTCCGAAACAGGTCAACTCTGGGGAAACCCCCTCTACGACTGGGAAGCACACAGGCGCACGGGCTACGCGTGGTGGATCGAACGCTTCAGGTCGACGCTCCGTCGCGTGGATGTCATTCGCATCGACCACTTCCGCGGCTTCGTCAACTACTGGGAAGTCCCAGGAGGTGCCGACACTGCCATCGATGGACGGTGGGTCGACGGGCCCGGTGAGGGATTCTTCCGGTCGATCGAGACAGAACTCGGCACGCTCCCGATCATCGCCGAAGACCTCGGTGAGATCGACCCGCGGGTTCCGATACTGCGCGACCGCCTCGGTTTCCCGGGAATGAAGATCTTTCAGTTCGGTTTCGACACGGACCGCAGGAACCCGTTTCTCCCCCACAACTACCCGAAGAACAGCGTCGCCTACACGGGTACCCACGACAACGACACCACCAGAGGGTGGTTCGACAGCCTTGTCGACGACGAACGGACGTTCGTGCTCGAGTACCTCGGCACTGATGACAGCGAGATTGCATGGGATGGTATGTGGGCAGTGTGGAAGTCCAGGGCCGTCTTCGCGATCGCGCCTCTCCAAGATGTGCTCGACCTCGGCACCGATGCCCGCATGAACCTCCCTGGCTCGATGTCGAACAACTGGCAGTGGAGGGCGGATATCGACGCGTTGACGGACGACGTGATCGCCAACATGCGGGCACTCAACAAGGCGACCAGACGCAAGCCAGGACGAAGAACGAGAGGACGATGATGAAACACATCATGACCGCGGATGACCTGTGGGTCCTCCCGCGCGTGGGCCAACCATCTGTCGGTGGAGGCAGAATCGTCGTCCCGGTGACGAGGTACGAAGGATCGTCGTCGACGACGACGATCACCGTACTCGTCGGGGACAGGCCCGTCGCGCTCACCCAGGCAGACGCCACGTCGCCCTCGGTCTCCCCTGACGGTTCGAGAGTTGCGTTCGTTCGCTCCCCCGAACCCGAGGGCCCCGGTCAACTCCACGTGATGCCACTCGACGGTGGCGAGGCGGAGCGGGTCACGGACATGCCCTTGGGTGTCATGGGACCCAGGTGGATGCCGGACGGCACGGGTGTGTTGTTCCTGTCGCCCCTCTACAGAGACGCCCTCACCGTTGAGGAGACGCGAGTGTTCGAACCGCCCACCGTGAGAGCCACGGAACAACGGGTCTTCCGGTATTGGGACCGGTGGCTGACCGACGGCAAGGTCCCGCATCTGTTTCACCTCGACCTCACAACTCGAACGGTCGAGGACCTGACCCCCGACGCGACGAACTGGTGGATGTGGAACCAGGAGGGTGATTCCTACGACGTCTCGCCCGACGGGAAGGAAGTCGCGTTCTCTGCATTCACCGTCGACACGCCGGAGGACGAGAGACGGTCCGTCGTGTTCGTGGTGCCCATCGAGGGCGGGCCACTCCGCTGCATCACCCCTGACGGCACGGGCCACGAGCGGCGCCCCCGCTACAGCCCGGACGGCGCGTCCATCGTCTACGGAATGCAGCGAGAACTGGACTTCTATGCGGACAACGTGCGTCTCGTCCGGTTCGACCGCAGCACCGAGACACACGAAGTCCTGACAGAAGACTGGGACAGGTCGGCGTCCGACTGGGCGTTCAGCCACGACGGAACACTCCTGTTCACAGCGGAGGACGCGGCGACGGTCAACGTCTACCGCTTCACGGACGGGCAACCCGAGGCGATCGCCACTGGAGGAACGTACGGTGCGCCGGTCCCCGTCCAGGGTGGTTTCGTTGCCACCTACCAAGACCTGAGCCACCCACCGGAGGTGGTTCGCGTCGAGGAGGGTCGGCGCACCGCGCTGACCGCCGTCACCGTCGACGTGCTCGACGGACTGGAACTCGGCGCAGTCGAGGAGTTCCACTTTGATGGTGCCGGCGGTGACCGCATTCAAGGATTCATCGTCTACCCGCCAGGGTTCGATCCAGCCAGCCGGTGGCCGCTCGTACACATGATTCATGGCGGACCCCACGGCATCTTCGGCGACACGTTCCACTTCCGCTGGAATGCGCATGCGTTCGCCGCACCCGGGTATGTCGTCGCGCTCGTCAACTTCCACGGTTCGACGTCCTGGGGCCAGGCGTTCACCGAGTCGATACAGGGTGCATGGGGTGCGATGCCGACCCAGGACATCCTCAAGGCCACCGACCATCTGGTTTCACTCGGCTTCATCGACGAGGACCGTGTAGCGATCACGGGTGGGTCGTACGGCGGGTACCTGACGACGTGGCTCACGACACAGACCGACCGGTTCGCATGCGCAATCGCCCATGCTGCCGTCACCAACCTCTCGGGTATGTATGCGTCGGACATGACCCGTGGTCGCCCGCGTGCCTACGGCGCCGACTACTGGACCGATCCCGATCGGGTCGATCTCTGGAGTCCTGCCCGGCACGCGTCCGGGTACTCGACGCCCACGCTCGTGATCGTCGGTGAGCACGACTACCGGGTGCCACTCACGCAAGGTCTCGAGCTGTACGGGATTCTCAAAGCAAAGGGTGTCGAGGCGCGCCTCGTCTACTACCCGGACGAGAACCACTGGATTCTCAAGCGAGACAACTCGGTCCGTTGGTACGACGAAGTTCACCAGTGGCTTGCGCGCTACCTTCAACCGTCGGTCGAGGGTAGCTGAGGAGACTCGCGACAGTCGCCAGTAGTGCCTGGTAGAGAGCTTCTTACGCGCACAATGCGCGTAAGACGATTTTGTAGTTCGTCTCAACCGCGAGTCGAGGATGAGGTCGATCCCCTACGCTGTAGCCATGCGAATCGTCATCTTTGCCGGCGGAGCCGACCCGCTGGACATCGGTGAGCTGCCCGACGACGCGTTCGTCATCGCCGCCGATTCCGGCTTCGACGTTGCAGAGCGTGCGGGCGTTGCAGTGGACCTGTTGATCGGCGATCTCGACTCCGTGTCCGGAGATGCCGTGGACCGTGTACCAGAGACGCTCCGCTTCCCTGTCGACAAGGACGAGACCGACCTGGAACTCGCAATCGGTCGCGCTCGGTCGATGGGTGCGACATCGCTGTACGTCATCGGTGGTGCGGGTGGTCGGATGGATCACTTTCTCGCCAACGCATCTCTTCTTGCCTCCTTGGACGGGCTTGACGTCGAATGGCGTACCGGATCGGGAATCCTGCTCAGGGTGAATGGCTCGTTGCGCCTCGCGGGCGTCCCGGGCGAGACCATCAGCCTCCTGGCGTTCGGTGGTCCGGCACGCGGCGTTCGCACCACAGGTCTTCGTTGGCGGCTCGACGGCGAGGATCTCCTTCCAGGCGGCACCCGAGGTGTCTCGAACGCTTTCGTTCACGAGTCCGCGTTCATCTCACTCGACGAGGGCAATCTGATGGCGGTGCTGCCAGAGCGATGAGTCGGGAATCCTATTGTGAAGCGGGGTCGGGGTGATAGGTTGACCTTACGGAGAGGAGGGTTTGTTTGCTGCGCCACTGGAAACCGCTGCTGTTCGCGTCTGCGTTCCTTGCGCTGATGTGGATTCCGGCACTCGCATTCGCCTCGGTCACAGGCGGCTGTACAGGGTCCGTCGTGATCGACGGTACCACGTATGGCCCCGCCAACGATACGGCCGCCAACCCGATCGTGGTTCCGATCGACAAGAGCGGTGTTGTCGCCGCGTGGGAAGGGGCTGTGCCGTTTGCCAACACGAATCACCACGGGAGTCTCGGCATCGTGGTGGGACCCTGGGACATCGAGATCGCCAGCTGGGCCGGCGCCAACCAGGAGGACACCAGATCCGCCAACGGCAACTACAACGTCGACGACTTCAAGGCGGACTTCCCCGTAGCCGAATCGCTGATCCCTCGTGGGCTCTACGAACTCTCGGGGACCCATGAAGCGGACGGCGGGACCTGCACGGCACATGTGATGGTGAAGATCGAAGGAAGTCCTCTCTCGAGTCCGATCGGCATCGCCACCGTGGCCGGAACGATCGTGACCGGTCTGACCCTGCTCGGATCGGCCTTCAGAAGGAGGACCCCGTGAAAGGCAGGCCTGTGCTCGGAATCATCTCGGGACTGCTGTTCGGGTTCTTCGTCGCCCTGCTGCTGCAGCAGCTCGCGATCGCTCCTCTCACTACCTTCACCTTGATCGGTCTCCCGATCGCGGGGGTGGTGCTGGGCATCGTTCTGTCGGCGTGGGCACCCCTGGGTCGTCGCTAGCCGATCGACGCGTTGGTGAGCACCGTTGCACCGTTCACCGTCGCGCGCAGAACCACCCGATCTTCGAGTCGCCACATGGCCGTGCTGATGGTCTGACCCGGAAGCACCGGCTTCGAGAACCGGCCGCTGAATCTCGAGACCTGTGACACGTCCGCGTCGAATGCCGCGTCGACCGCGGCCTTGCAGACGATCCCGTAGGTGCACAGACCGTGCAGAATCGGGCGTTCGAACCCGGCCATCGCGGCAAACTCGGGATCGGCATGGAGCGGGTTTCTGTCGCCGCTGAGCCGGTACAGAAGAGCTTGCTGGTCCAGTGTCGGGGATTCGACGACGATGTCGGGTTCCCGATCGGGGGCGACGTCACCCGCCCTCGGTCCTCGCTCCCCTCCGAAATTCCCCTCACCGCGTAGGAACAGGCCGCCGCGGGTCGTGTACAGGTGGGTACCGCCCGCGTCGACGCCGTCGACCTCGGCGACAACGAGTGCTCCACTCCCCTTGTCCCAGATCTCGGCGATCCGGCCCGTCTGGGTGACGGTCGCGGCCACAGGAAGAGGACGGTGAACGACAACCTCCTGGTCTCCGTGCACGAGCAATACTGGGTTGAACGAGATGCCGTCCACCTGCCCGATAGCCAGCATCGTCGACATGGCCGGAACGGTCGCGAACGACGGAAGCACCTTCAGATTCGCCTCGTACACGTAGGAGAGCTCATCTGGATCGGTCGCCGGTGTACCTGCACCAATGCCCAGCTGGTACAGGATCACCCGATCCTCGTCCCAGGCCACCGTCGTTACCGGGAGGGCAGCACCGAGTGCCCGTCTCGGATCAACCGGCATCGTTCTGCATGTCCTTGACGAGCAGGCCGATCTCCTCGGAGAGGTTTCCGAAGATCTCGAAGTGGTCGGTATCGCGAATCTCATCGAGGTGCGCCGCGACCTCTTCGACGGTGGGTGTCACGCCGACTCCGGCGAACCAGCCGTGGGTGGCACCGACGAAGAACCGTGCGTAGCGCCCTCCGCCGGCGGAGAAGATCTCGTGTGTGAACGGGCATGCTTCTGACGCCAGGTAGACGACCATGGCAGCGACCTGTTCCGGATCCATGTTATCGGCCATTTCGCCAAGCAACTCTTCGGTCATGCGGGTCCTGGCGAGCGGAGCGATGACGTTCGACTGGATGCCGTACTTGGCGCCTTCGATGGCCACGATGTTCGAGAGCCCGACGAGTCCCATCTTGGCCGAGCCGTAGTTCGACTGCCCGAAGTTGCCGAGAATGCCGGCGTTGGAGGATGCGAAGACGAGCCTCCCGTACCCTTTCTCCTTCATGACCTTGAAAGCCGGCTGGGTCACGTAGAACGCCCCCTTCAGGTGGACGTCGAGAACGGCGTCGAGGTTCGGCCATTCGAGTTTGGCGAAGCTCTTGTCTCGTAGAATCCCCGCGTTGTTGATGAGGGCGTCGACCGTCCCGAAGTGATCGAGAGCGGTCTGCACGATCCGCTCCCCGCCTTCCGGGGTGCTGACCGAGTCGTAGTTGGCAACTGCCTCTCCTCCAGCGGCCCGAATCTCCTCAACGACACCGTCTGCGGGGCTCTTCGCGCCACCAACACCGTCGACGGCCCCGCCGAGGTCGTTGACCACGACTTTGGCGCCCCGCCGCGCGAGCTCCAGCACATAGGATCTTCCGAGTCCTCCCCCTGCCCCGGTGACGATTGCGACTCTTCCGTCGAACGTTGCGTCCGGCATTGTCTCCTCCTGTTCGCGACCAACGCTACGTGACATTGGCCGAGCGCGTCAAAGCCGAACAACGATCCCCTCGCTCGGGCGGAGATCGAGGTGTTCGACGCGTCCTTCTCGGTCGAGGACGGTGGACAGCAGAACGGTTCCCGCGAGATCGACATGCCGATTCTCGGTGCTGAAGTTGATCACGACGGCGACCCGATCGGTGCCGTCGTGTCGTTCGAACGCGAGGCAGTCGTCAGGCGCGTCGAACGACCGATACTCCCCCGTCGCGAGAACCGGCGTGGCGCTCCGCAGCGCGAGCATGCCCCGGTAGAAGGCAAGTGTCGAAGTGCCGCTTTGGGTAGCGACGTTGCGTGTCTGCCAGCCGCCGGCGACGGGAAGCCACGGCATGGCAGTGCTGAATCCGGAGTGCGGGCTCGTGTCCCACTGCATCGGGGTCCGGCACCCGTCCCGGCCCATGCCGGGCATCTGCCTCCCCCATGGGTCCTGCTGGAGCTCAGGCGGGATGTCGACTTGCTCGATGCCGAGTTCGTCCCCGTAGTAGAGGGTTGGTGTACCTCGAAGCGCCAGCAGCAGCATGCCGGCCGCTCGAACCGAGGTTGGACCGTATCTGGTGGCGAGCCTGACTTTGTCGTGGTTGCCGAGGACGTAGTTGGGCCAGGCACCGGCCGGAACGGCGGCTTCGCACGCATCGATGAGACTCCTGAAAACGCGAGCGTTCCATGGGGCGTGGAGGAGTGAGAAGTTGAATGGCATCGTGAGTTCGTCGAGGTTGGCCCCGTAGTACGAAGCCCATCGTTGCCAGTTCGGCTCGTAGATCTCGCCGATGGAGAAGCGAGGCGGGTCATACTCATCGAGAACCGCCCGGATGGTGCGGAACATCGCGTGTACGTCCGGATGTTCCCTGCTGCGTGGAGGCTCATCGGTTGGAGGCTCGGGGTCATCACGCAGGTCCGGATCCTTCATGATGAACGCGACGACGTCCATGCGGAACCCGTCAACGCCTCGGTTCAGCCAGAAGCGGAGGGTATCGAGCATCGCCGCCTCGACCTCCGGGTTGCGCCAGTTGAGATCTGGCTGGACAGCCAGGAACGAGTGGAGGTAGTACTGGCCCGTGTGGTCGTCCCACTGCCAGGCGCCACCTCCGAACTGGCTTTCCCAGTTGTTCGGCGGCGAGCGGTCTGGCTTCGGGTCCGCCCATACATACCAATCCCGTTTCGGGCTGTTTCGCGACGATCGAGACTCGACGAACCATGGGTGCTCATCGGACGTGTGGTTGGGTACCCAGTCGACGATCAGCTTCATGTCGCGATCATGCAGGTCCGAGAGGAGCCGGTCGAAGTCGTCGAGCGTCCCGAACATGGGGTCGATCTCGCAGTAGTCCGAGATGTCGTACCCGAAGTCGGCCATCGGAGATGGGTAGAACGGGGACAACCAGACCGCGTCGACGCCGAGGTCCGTCAGGTAGTCGAGCCGGTGCCTGATCCCCTCGAGGTCACCGATCCCGTCGCCGTTCGAATCCTGGAACGAACGGGGATAGATCTGATAGATGACTCCGGCTGAGAGTGCCACCCTTCCTGACTCGCTGAGTCCGAGCTGCTCGGCGTACCGTCGCCCTTCTGGGCTGTCCCACGAGTCCGCCGTTGCCGTTCTTGCGTGAGCTACCCGCGACATGGCCAACTGACTCACGCAACAACGAGGAGAGAAGAGTCCACCACTCACCCACCGTAGATGCTGTCGATTACGGCACGGTATTTGTTCCCCACGAACGACCGTTTGACCTTGAGGGTCGGGGTCAACTCCCCTCCTTCGATGGTGAAGTCGCCCGGAAGAATCCGGTACTGGCGGATCGACTCTGCTTTGGATACCGCCTTGTTGGCATCGGCGACGGCGGATTCGATCTGCGCGATGAGATCGGGGTCGGTGGCGAGATCGGTCTCGTCGCTCTTGCCGTTGCGTCGTGCCCATTCGTGCAGGGTCTCCGAGTCGAGGGTGACAAGCACGGAAATGAACGGCTTGGCGTCGCCAATGACCATGCACTGGCTGACCAGCGGATGTGCTCTCAGCCGGTCTTCGAGCACGGCCGGCGCGACATTCTTGCCTCCGGCGGTGACCAGAATCTCCTTCTTGCGACCCGTGATGCGCAGGAACCCCTCATCGTCGAGCTCTCCGACGTCGCCGCTGTGGAACCAGCCATCCCCGTCGAACGCCTCTTCGGTTGCTACGGGACTGTTCCAGTATCCCCTGAAGACACAGCCTCCACGCAGCAGGACCTCGCCGTCGCCACCGATCGCGACCGACATGCCGGGCGTCGGCTGGCCAACCGTCCCGATCTTCACATTGGTCGGCCTGTTGAAGAAGGTCGCGGCCGTCGTTTCGGTGAGACCGTAGCCTTCGAGCACGACCAGACCGATACCTCTGAAGAAGTGTCCGAGTCGCTCGCCGAGCGCCGCAGCACCGGAGATCGCGTAGGCGAGTTCCCCACCGAACACCTCTCGCAGCTTCCCGTACACGAGCTTGTCGAACACCGCGTGCAGCACACGTGTGCGCAAGTTCGGCGACGTCTGCGATGAGTACCCGATGGCCACGTTCGCCGCCATGTCGAAGATGCGGCCCTTGCCCTCCCCGTCGGCCTTGAGCTTGGCGCCGTTGTACACCTTCTCGAACACCCTCGGTACGGAGAACACCCACCGCGGGTGGAACATCGAGAACTCCTCGACGAGGTTCTGCATGCCGGTCGCGTACCCCATCCTGACACCGGCAGCGGCACACCCAATCTGGACCGTCTGCGCGAACGAGTGGGCGAGCGGAAGGAACACGAGTGTCGAGTTTCCCGGTTTGAACAGGTCAGGGAGAGCTGCAATGACGTTTCGTGATGTGAAGGCGAAGTTGCCGTGGGTCAGCTCGCACCCCTTCGGGTTTCCGGTCGTGCCCGATGTGTAGATGAGCATGGCCAGGTCGTCGTGGGTGATTGCCTTTGAGCGTCGCGCTACCTCGGCACGCCGTGCCTCGTCGATGGGCCCCTTCCCGAGCTCCCCTCCTTCAATGATGAACACGCTCCGACAGACGGGCAGTACCGAAGCGACCTCTTCGTACACGGATCGGAGCGTGTCGTTCTCGCAGAACAGGACGACGGAGCCGCTGTCGCGCATGATCCACTCGACCTGCTCAGGTGATGACGTCTCGTAGATGGTGACCAGTGCGGCTCCGGAGGCCCACACGGCGAACTGGATCAGCGTGTACTCGACTCGCGTCGAGGAGAACACCGCGACCCGGTCGCCCGGTTGGACACCCGCGTCGATGAGCGCGGCGGCGATGGAGGTAATCCGCCGGACCGCGTCGGCGGTCGAGATGTCCACAAACCTGTCGCCGTCCCTGTACGCGAGCGCTGCGACGTCCGGATGAGTCTCGGCCCGTTCCAGCAACGCTCGGAGTCCGTTGTCATCCGGTGCGATCCGCACCTCGCCAGGGCTCGTGTACGCTCGCATTCACCCTCCCTCCTACCCTGAGACGATAGTTGCGACGGTCAGTTCTTGCTCAGGGATCCTGCACGACAACGCCCAGCTCCACCAGCGGTTCGATCTCCGCTTGCTCGAAGCCGAACGACTCGAGAACACGAACACTGTCACGACCTGACGATGGGATCGCACCCGGTGGGCCGGCCGGCGTTCGACCGAACCGTGGAGCGGGCGCCGCTTGCATCACGCCCCCCACGTCGACAAACGTGCCCCTGGCGACGTTGTGCGTGTGCTGCGGCGCCTCGGCCGGTGTCAGGACGGGCGCAACGCAGGCATCGGTCCCGGCGAAAATCTCCACCCACTCGTCTCGAGGCTTCGTCGCGAACACCGCCTCGAACATGGCACGAAGCCTCGGCCAGTGGGTCTGGTCATACTGCTCCGGCAGGTCACGTGCATCAAGACCGAGCCCGTCCACGAGTTCCGAGTAGAAGAGCGGTTCGAGCGCCCCCACCGCGACGTACCGACCGTCGCTCGTCTCGTATGTGCGGTAGAAGGGAGCGCCTCCATCGATGAGATTCTCCCCACGCCCACCTTCCCACTGCCCTATGGCATGCAGCGCGCGAGGGAACATGCCGAGAGTCGCCGAACCATCGACCATCGCAGCATCGATCACCTGCCCCTGCCCTGAGCGCCCTGCCTCGAGCAGCCCGGCGAGCAATCCCACAGCGAGCAGCATCGCTCCCCCACCGAGATCACCGACCAGGTTGAGGGGCACCACGGGTGGCCCGCCCGACATCCCGATCAGGTCGAGCACGCCTGACACGGCGATGTAGTCGATGTCGTGCCCCGCCGACGCTGCGAGTGGTCCCTCCTGCCCGAACCCCGTCATCCGCCCATATACCAGTTTCGGGTTGCGGGCGAGCGCATCCTCGGGACCGATGCCCAAGCGCTCGGCTACGCCGGGACGGAAGCCTTCGAAGAAGGCATCGGCGTGCTCGACCAATCGGAGCACGACCTCTGGCGCGCCTGGGTGCTTGAGGTCGATGGCGATCGCGTCTCTTCCTCTATGCAGGAGGTCGCGGTAGAGAGACGGTCCGGGACGGGCGACCCTGACGACACGGGCTCCGAGATCCGACAGGATCATGCCGCAGAACGGCCCAGGGCCGATCGATCCGATCTCGATGATGGTGAACCCGGCCAGGGGTCCCATCAGCGAGGTCCGAGCCTCGCGGCCGCGTCGAGACGAATCACCTCTCCGTTCAGGAGCGGGTTCTCGACGATGGCCACGACGAGCGAGCCGAGATCATCGGGGGTGCCGAGTCGCTTCGGGAACACATGCACCTTCGCCAGCGATTCCCTCACCTCGTCACTCACCGCGCCGAGCATCGGCGTATCCATGATGCCCGGGGCGATCGCCATCACGCGGATCCCCAACGATCCGAGGTCTCTCGCCAGTGGCAGCGTCAGCGAAACGATGCCTCCTTTCGATGCCGAGTAGGCGGCCTGGCCGATTTGTCCCTCGAACGCAGCGATCGACGCCACGTTGACGATGACCCCACGTTCGCCGTCGTCGTTGGGTTCGTTTGTACTCATCGCCTGTGCCGCGCGCCGGCTCATGTCGAACAGGCCGACGAGGTTGACATCGATCACGGCCTTGAACGCGTCGATCGGAAAGAGCCTGCCGTCCCGTCCGACGACCCGATGCGCGGCCAGGATGCCGGCGGCGTTCACACACACATCGAGTCGCCCAAACGTCTCGACTACTTCGTCGACAGCGTGCGCTACAGACTCGGTGTCGGTGACGTCAACAGGGACGAACACGGTCCCCGCACCCAATCCCGCTGCGACCTCGGAACCGTTGGATCGGTCGAGGTCGAGCAGCGCAACCTTCGCGCCGTGCTCGATCAGCTTCCTCGCTGCGCCTTCACCCAACCCACCGGCCCCACCGGTAACGAGGGCGATCGCTCCCTGGATTCGCATGGTGTCCTCCTCTCAACCCTGCTGTTGCCGTATGTACCGGATCACCCGGTCGATCTGTTCGTCACTCAGAGTCGATCTGAATGACGGCATACGGCCGAGCCCATGAATGATGGTGAAGCGGTAGAACTCGTCGGTCATTTGGGCAGCCTCCGACCCCGACCCAAGCGCTGGACCGATGCCGCCCGCGAGATCCTTGCCGTGGCACCGTGCACAGATCGTGCCGAAGACCTCCGAACCACTGGCGTCCGACGGGAGGCGGGGCACGGTGCATGCCGACAGCAGTGCGACAGCCAGCAGCGCGACGATCCACTTCACGGATGCTGAGCCTACTTCGCCGATCCCGCCGCTTCGCCGTCTAGGAGAGGAGCGCAACCCCCGCCGCCGTCAGTGCAGACACGATCAACCCGGCGATGACCACACCGATCGAGATCAACAGGGTCGCGCGCCGCGGTTCAACGCCGAACACGAACGCGGCGAGTGCCCCGCTCCAGGCACCCGTGACCGGCAACGGGATGGCAACGAACGTGATGAGTGCCACGTCGCGAAGTCGATCGAAACGAGCCGTGTGCCGGCGGCGTGAGTGCGCGAACAGACGGTCGAGGAACCGATGGAGTCCCGCCCAGTGGTCCTCGGCCCACGAGGTGACCGGCCCCAACAGCACCAGGATGAACGGAACCGGGAGGATGTTGCCGAGGACAGACCAGATGAACGCCTGCGGGATCTGCATGTCGAACACCTGCACGGCGAATGGGATCGAGAACCTCAGCTCGGTGATGGGGAGCGCCGCGAGAAGCATGACCGCGAGGGGTTCGGGAAAGTGCTGTGCGAAGGTTGTCAGGGTATCCCGCATCCCAGAAGTATGCCGTCCTGGGAACCTTTTGACACCTTCTCGAAACGATCGCTACGATCAAGAGGTCGGGTGCCACCCACACCCGACACCCCAACAAGCGCATTGGGCTGCGGGCAAGGACTCCCTGGCGCCTTCCCGACACAACGGCCCATTGTGGCTCTTCGCAAGAAGGGCAACGAGGCTCCGGTTCTACCCCCTTGCCGGGGCCTCGTCATTTCTGCAGGTTCGGGAGTCCGACGATCACCACGGGAATCTGAGCGTGCTC
>Ga0307424_1000187_pt1 | contig 31530 bp, 25 predicted proteins | sample SalMarWE160320MG_FD_202157 | JGI IMG/M metagenome (GOLD analysis project Ga0307424, IMG submission 202157) | Salt marsh sediment microbial communities from the Plum Island Ecosystem LTER, Massachusetts, United States - WE1603-20 | ecosystem: Environmental > Aquatic > Marine > Intertidal zone >... | reverse complement strand
GGCCATCTTCGCCCGGAGCGCCCCCGCGGACGGAGCCACGACGTTCAGGTCGACGAGCTCCAGCTCCCACTGGTCTTCCGGCAGATAGCCCGCGAAGGTGAGGAGTCCCAGAGGTGGGAACGCCGCGCGGCGACTGATCAGTCGCATCACGTATCGATATCCCCAGAAGGACTCGGACGGAAACTCCGGGACCAGCAGCAGACCCTTCCTGCAGGCGCCGCCGCGCTCCGCTCCACCCCGCGATGCAGACATCACCGACCCACCGACCTGCGGGCCAGCGGCCCGCGAACCCTCCGTGCCCGACGCACCGGGACGACCGTCCCGGGCAAAACCCGGATAAACACCTGCCGTACAAGCTCGGGCAAATGCCCACGCGGGGGCAAGGTCGGGTCCGGCAGGTTCTCCGACCTCCCCGCCATGCTCGTTGTGGAAGGCCGACCCCCACCGTGATAGGTTGCGTCCCGGCGACGGCTCGGTGCGGGCCTCACTATGGACGCCACCCTTCGTCGGAGACACAGCATGACCGAGTCCGGACAACGGCAACCGACCGTGGCGATCCTCGGTGGCGGGAACCTCGGGACCGCCCTTGCGACCGGATGGGCGACGGCGGGCTACACCACGCCGGACAAGCTGTGGGTCACACGCCGCAGCGCGGACAAGCTCGAAGCGCTGGCGGAGGTCGGCATGCGTGTGGGCTCGGACAACGGCGCGGCCGTGGCGGCCACCGACGTCGTGGTCATCGCCGTGCAGCCGCAGCAGCTCGAGGCTCTGGCCGCCGAAATCGCCGCGGTGCTCGATCCGATCCGGCATCGCGTCGTGTCCGTCGTCTCGGGCGTCACGACCGGACAGCTCCGCGAAGCGCTCCGGACCACCGCGCCCATCGTCCGGGCGATGCCCAACACGGCGGTTTCCATCGGGGAGTCGATGACCTGCCTGTCCGCCGAGGAGGGCTCGGAGCGGGCGCTCGCCGAGGCCCGCGAGATGTTCGACCTCGTGGGTCGCACGCTCGTCATTGCCGAGGACATGATGATTCCCGCGACCGCGCTGTGCGCGTGCGGCATCGCCTTCTTCCTCCGCGCGGTGCGCGCGGCGTCCCAGGGCGGCATCGAGATCGGCTTCCATCCGGAAGAGGCGCTCCTGCTGGCGGCCCAGACCGCACGGGGGGCCGCAGCGCTCGTCCTCGGCCACGACCGACACCCCGAGTCGGAGATCGACCAGGTGACGACGCCGCGAGGCTGCACGATCGCCGGCCTGAACGAGATGGAGCACCAGGGCTTCAGCTCGGCTATGATCAAGGGCATCCTGCATTCGGCGCGGAAGGCCGAGGGGCTATACCACAAGGACTAGGAGTCCCAGTGTGGAGGCCTACTCCATGCGCAGCGCCTCCACCGGGTCGATCCGCATCGCCCGCCTCGCGGGGACGACCGTGGCAAGCGTGGCGACCGCCGCGACGCCGAGCGCGACCAACCCGTACGTCCACGGATCGGTTGCGCTCACCTGGAAGAGGAAGCCGGCGAGAATGCGACTCATGGCGAGCGCCGCGGTGACGCCGACGGCGATCCCCATCGCGACCGGCCTCATCTCCTGGGAGACGATCATGCCCCACACCTCGCGCGGCCCCGCGCCAAGTGAGCGCCGGACCCCGATCTCGTTGGTCCGCTGCGCCACGGCCTGCGCGACGACGCCGTACACGCCGATCGTTCCCAGTGTCATGGCCACCGCCGCGAACACGGTGAGGAGCACGAAGATGAAGCGCGGTCTCGCTACCGATCCGCCGAGGATATCCTCGATGGTCCTCGCGCTCAGGATGGGGAGGCCGGGGTCGAGTTCGCGCACCGCGTCCCTCACCGTCCCTGCCAGGCGCGACGGATCGCCTGCCGCGCGGACGAGAAGGGTCATGGTACCGAGGTGGAAGGGCGTCAGGCGTACGGCCTGCGTCTCGGGCTCGTAGAACGTCGGCGCCTGGATCGTGAGACCGTCGAATCGTACCGCTGTGACGACGCCGACGATCATGCGCATCTCGCTGTCGGTCATCCCGAAGCGGATCCTCCGACCCACGGGATCCTGTCCGGGCCAATAGCGCTCAGCCATGGTCTCGTCGACCAGTGCGACGGGCGGGCCGTCCACGACGTCCCGTGCGTCGAACAGGCGCCCGCGGACGGCACGAACCCCGAGAGCCTCGAGCGCGCTTCGGCTCGCCATGACGTGGCTTCCGGTCGGTCCTTCCTCGCCCGGCTGGAGCTCCGGCCGGTCTTCGATGACGAAGCGCGTCATCGAATTGTCGTAGAGCAGAGGAGGCCTCGATGCGACCCCCGCACCCGACACGCCGGAGGCCCGCCGAACGCGTTCCGCCAGCGTGGTCATGAAGTCCACCTTCTCCTGGGCGGTGTAGCCGCTCTCCGGAAACGTCAGGCTGACCGCGAGGATCCCCGTCGTCACGAATCCGGGGTCTTGTCGGAGCGTTCGCCGGAGGCTCCTGGCCATGAGACCCGCGCCCAGCAGGAGCACCAGGGCCAGGCCGACCTCGGTGACCACCAGGGCCTGTCGCAGGGGTACGCTTCGTCGCCCCGCAGCGACCCCCCGCCCCCCGTCCGCGAACGCGCGACTCCCGTCGAATAGCGCGGCCTCGCGCGCCGGCATGAGCCCGCTCGCCAGCGTAGTGAGGATCACCATGAGCGCCGCGAAACCGAGGACCCGGACGTCGATGCCGACCTCCTGCCCCCGAGGCAGAGTCCCGCCCTCCAACGCGAGGAGGGCGTCCACGCCGAGCGTGGCGACGACGAGACCGAGGACACCCCCGAGCGTCGCCAGGAGGAGCGCTTCGGTGAGGAGCTGCCTGACCAGGCGCCCACGCCCCGCCCCGAGCGCGGCACGCACCGCGAATTCCCGCTGGCGAACCGTCCCGCGGGCGAGCAGGAGCGTGGCCACGTTGGCACACGCGATCAGGAGGACGAAGGCCACGGCACCGAGGAGGAGCAGGAGGGTCGGACGGGCGTCGGCGACCAGGTCGTCCTTCAGCGGGGTGAGGTAGAGGAAGTGTCCGCGGTGGTGATCGGGGTAACGCTCCCGCCACGAAGCCATGATCCCGGCCATGTCCGCCTCCGCTTCCGGGATCGAGACTCCCGGCGCGAGGCGTGCGATCATGGTGAACCAGTGGCCGCCCCTCCAGGTGCGCGCCGGATCCAGGAGCAGCGGCGCCCACATCTCCACGTCGGGATCCGGGAACGCGAAGCCCGCGGGCATCACGCCCACCACGACGCTCGACACGTCGTTGCCCTGGTTCTCCCAGCCTAGCTCGACCGCCCTACCCACGATGGTGGAGTCGCCGCCGAACTCCCGGAGCCAGAAGTCGTGCGCCAGCACGACCACGGGAGCGGGGTCGGGCCCTCCGTCGGCGTCCAGGAGCGTGCGACCCAACAAGGGAGCCACCTGGAGCGTCCGGAACATGCTCGGCGATACCGCACCCGCGGTGACCATGCGGGGATCGCCACCCTGTGGCCGGAACGTCAGCCGCTCGGTCGAGACCGCGCCGACTGCGCTCATGCTGCGGTTCTCGGCCAGGTAGTCGAAGTACTCGGGGGAGCCCACCGGATAGCGATCCCACTCGTAGCCGCTCTCGGCCGTCCAGCGCGAGCGGATGGCCACGAGCCGATCCGGCTCGGGATAGGGGAGGGGGCGCAGGATCACCCCGCTGACGACCGAGAAGATCGCTGTGGTTGCGCCCGTGCCCAGGGCCAGCGCCGCCACGGCGGTGGCGGTGAATCCGGGCATTCGCCGGAAGTTGCGCAGGCCGTGCCCTGCGTCCTGGACCAGGCTGTCCAGGAAAGCGAGCGGCCCCCGGCGGCCCCCGGGGTCCTGTGAAATCACCGCCTCGGCCACGGCCTCAGGATCCCCGAACGCTTCGACGGCCCTCTTCCAGGCCTCCTCGGGCGCGAGCCCTCCGCGGCGGAGCTCTTCCGCCCGCATTTCGAGGTAGAATCGGATCTCCTCGCGGACCTCGACGCCGATCCGTGAGGGAAGGGGCTTGCGGTCCACGGATCGGAACCTGCGGAAGATTCGCCACATCGCCTCTACCTCGTCGCGTGGTCGAGCAGGCTGAGGACCGCCTCCGAGTATTCCGCGAGCCGCGCGGATTCCTCCTCCAGATGCGCTCGCCCGAGTTCGGTCAACTCGTAGAACTTCGCCCGGCGGCCCGTGTCGGTCCTGCCCCACCGTGACCGCACCCAGCCCCGCCGTTCGATCCGGTGCAGCGCCGGATACAGCACACCTTCCTTCACGTCCAGCACCTCACGACTGCGACTGCGGATCCAGAGCCCGATGGCGTACCCGTGCATGGGCCCTCCCGCCAGGGCCTTCAGGATCACGACGTCCAGCGTGCCGGTGTAGAGGTCGCTTCCTGCCATGCTCAGCCTCGCTCGAGGGGGCTCGGAGCCGGCGACCGCGGTGTGCGCCCGCCGAGCCCTGCGGCCCGCATCGGATCGGGGATCCCGTAACCCCGGATGATGTCATACCCCTATGCCACGTAGGGATTATAGTACCTCACCCCTCGGTGGCCAAGGGGTGTGAACCCCCGACGTCGCCTGGAGGCCTTCCTCTTCGGCGTCGATCTTCCTCTAGCGGTATCCTTCGGCCTGGAGGTTGAACAGCTCCGCGTAGCGGCCGCCCAACGCCAGCAGCTCCGCGTGGCTCCCGTCCTCCAGGACGGCCCCGTCCTCCAGCACGAGGATCCGATCGGCCATGCGGACCGTGGAGAAGCGGTGGCTGATGAGCACGGCCATCCGTCCGGCCGTAAGCTCGCTGAAGCGCTGGAAGACCTGGTATTCGGCGCGGGCGTCCAGCGCGGCGGTGGGCTCGTCGAGGACCAGGACCTCGGCGTCGCGCATGTAGGCGCGGGCGAGGGCCACCTTCTGCCACTCACCTCCGGAGAGGTTGGCCCCTCCGTCGAAGCGGCGCCCGAGGACGTGGTCGTAGCGGCGCTCGAGTCCCTCGACCACGTCCCGTGCCAGGCTCTTCTTCGCGGAGTCCTCGATGCGCTCCTGGTTCTCGCGCGCCTCGATCCATCCCACGGCGATGTTCTCGCGGGCGGTGAGGTCGTAGCGGAAGAAGTCCTGGAAGATCACGCCCACGGCCTGCCGCAGCGACGCGATGTCGTACTCGCGCAGGTCGACGCCGTCGAGCAGGATCCGACCTTCCGAGGGATCGTACAGGCGGGTCAGGAGCTTGACGAGCGTGGTCTTCCCGGCGCCGTTCTCGCCCACCAGTGCCACGCGCTCTCCCGCGACCACGCCAAAGTCGACGTGGCGCACCGCCCACTTCTCCTGGTCGGGATAGCGGAAGCCCACGTCCTCGAAGACGAAGCCGGAGCGGATCGGCTTCGGTACCGGCCGGGCCCCCGGCCGGGACGCCACTCGTGGCTTCATCGCCAGGAAGTCGAACAGGTCTTTGAGGAAGAGGCTCTGCTCGTAGAGCCCGGCCGTGCCGAGCAGGAGGCTCGAGATGAGCCCGCGGCTCCGTTGGAACGAGCCGATGAGGAAGGTGAGGGTGCCGACCGTGATGGCGCCGACGACGGTCTGGAAGATGATGAAGCCGACGGCGCCGTAGTACGCCAGCGTCGACAGCGTCGTGAGCACGGCGCCGGTGACCGCGCGGTGCGCCGCGACGCGGCGGTTCTCCCGGACGTAGTCGTCGGCGAGCTCCGCGAAGCGGTCGATGAAATGGCCGGACAGCCCGAAGAGCTTCACCTCCTTCGCCGCCGCCTGGTCGGAGGCCACGTAGCGGAGGTAGTCCAGCTCTCGTCGCTGCTGCGTCCACTGGAACATGAACGAGTAGCCGATGCCCGCGTAATGCGTCTCGCCCAGGAAGGACGGGACGATCGCCACCACCAGGATCGCGAGCAGCCATGGGTTGAAGGCGACGAGCGCCGCCAGCAGCGAGAGCAGCGTGACGAGTTGCTGGCCCATCCCCAGGACCTGCCCCAGGAGCACGACGCGCCCCATGGTCTGGCGACGCGCACGCTGCAGCTTGTCGTGGAACTCCGGGTCCTCGAACTGCTCGAGGTCGAGCGTCGCCGCGTGGCGCATGATGCGCACGCTCAGGTCGTTCGAGAACAGGTCGCCGACCAGGGCCTCGAAGTAGCTCGCCGCCCGCGACAGCACGTCGGAGAGCAGCGCCACCGCGAGCTCGAGGAGAACGAGCCGGACCAGGTGCCCCCAGTCCGGGGCGGCCACGCCGATGTTCGCGACCACGCCGTCGATGATGAGCTTGCCGATCCACAGCAGCACCACCGGCGTGAAGGCGTTCGCCATGCGCAGCGCGAGGATGGCCACGGCGTAGACGGGCCTCGTCGCCCACACCATGCGCAGGAAGGGCGGGAGGTAGCGCAGCGCGGTGAGCCGCTCCGCCATCGGGGGAAGAGGCTCGCCCTTGCGGTTTCGCGGCTTGTAGAAGAGAGCGGCCACCGGCCTACCGGGCTCCTCCGTCGGGCGTCATCCGATGTCGCCGATCTCCTCGAGGATGCTCCGGAACCCCGGGTCGTCGCGGTAGGGGTCGTACGCCGGGTTCACCACCAGGTACTCCTCGGCCCAGGAGCCGTCGGCCACGGCCGCCCGCAGCCAACGCAACATGCCTTCCCGCGCTCCGACCAGTGCGTGGATGGACGCCAGCGTGCCGGAGCCGATGAGCTCCTGGCCGGCGTCGAGCTGCTGGAGCGACGCGTCGACCGGAGAGGGCACGCCGGTCTCGCGGAAGTCGATCATCGCCTGCGAGAGCTCCCCGAGGACCGTCATGGGCGCCCCCACGATCGCCGCCCACCGGGTCAGCGCCATCTGCAGGGGGAGGGGGCGGCCCTGCTCGAGCGCCACCAGGGCCGACCCGAACAGCGCCGGCCGGTACGAGAAGTCGAGCGTCAGCGCGCGATCCAATTCCCTCCCCGCTGCCTGCACGTCGCCGGACCACAGGAGGATCTTGCCGTGATCGGTGGCCACCGCCGGCGACAGCGGATCCAGGAGCGCGGCCCTGGTTGCGTCCCTGCGCGCCTCGTCCAACCGCCCCATCTCGGCCAGGACGTTGGCCCGCCAGTGGAAGGCCGGAGCGTAAGAGGGATTCAGCTCGATGGCCTTCCCGAACGCCTGGAGGGCGCCCGTGCGGTCTTGGCGCAGCGCCCGGACCAGCCCCAACGACGCGTAGGGGTCCGCCAGCGTGCTGTCCAGCCGGATGGCCTGTTCGGCCCACTGCTCGGCCTGTGTCCAGGCGTCCGCGGGGGACGCGGCCGGAGCGTAGATGGGAAGGAGCGCGTAGGCGTCGGCGAGTCCGGCATAGGCCGCCGCGTACTCCGGGTCGGCAGCCACCGCGCCCTGCAGGAGCGTGATGGCTTCTGGCAGCCCCACGGGGTCCCGGCGCCCCATCTGGGCGCGGGCGCGCCAGTAGGCGTCCTGCGCCTCCTGCGGGGCCACGTGCCGCTTGGCGGCTCCCCCAGGCAGGTCGAGTCGCCCGACCAGCTCCTGGGCGATCGAGCCCGCGATCTCGTCCTGGATGTCGAACAGATCTTCCATCGTCCGGTCGTACGTCCTGGACCAGAGATGGAAGCCGGAGCTCGTGTCGATGAGCTGGGCCGTGACGCGCACCCGGTCGCCGCTCCGCCGGACGCTCCCCTCGAGGAGCGTCGTCACGTTGAGCTTCTCGCCGATGTCGCGGACGTCTTCCGTGCCGTTTCGAAAGGCGAACGCCGACGTGCGGGCGGCCACCTGCAGCCCGTCGACGCCAGAGAGGACGTTGAGGATCTCCTCGGCCAGGCCGTCGCCGAGATACTGCTGATCCCCGGCCTCGCTCAGGTCGGTGAAGGGGAGCACGGCGATGGAAGAGGTGGTCCCCACCCCGTGGGCACCCACCGACTCCGCCTCACGCACCAGCCACCACCCGAGTCCGCCCAGCACGACGGCGGTCACCATCACCCCGGATAGCACCAGCGCCGAGGGAGCCGGCGCCGGGTCGTCCGGCGCGTCCTCCGGTGCCCGGGTGCGGCGGATCCCGCTCCTGGTCACGTCGAACACCCACGACAACGCCACCACGATGGGGAACCCCGCCAGCAGGAGCGCGAGCAGGATACGCAAAGCCCGCGGGCCGAGCCCGAACGCCGGCAGGAGGATCTCTGCGAGCTGGAGGAGCACGAACCCGCCCGCGGCGTAGGCGGCGATCGTGCTGACCACCCGCCTCCGCCTCAGCTCACGCCAGATTCCCAGGACCTTGTCCCTCATCCTCTCGTCCACCCCATCGGCCCTCGCCGGTCTCCAGCGGCGCGCCCCTGCCCCTTCTTCGACAGCGGCCACCCCGCCCAGGTTGCCTCCCAATATACGACTCCGGCGGGGACGCGAGATCCGGCGAGGGTCGGTCCTGCGGGGCGTGCGCCTTCCACCCGGCGCCCACAGGTCGCGCTCTCTATGCAAGACCGTTGGATAAACGACATGTCCAGGGTATTGTATTACAAAATTGCAGGTAGCATAATGATGGGAAAAGGCTTGAGCCTTTCCAACCTCTTCGCCTCGGTGATCCGAGAAGCTCCATGGGCGAAAACAAGGACAAGACCGCCGACCGGATAACCGAGGCCTACCACGAGATCCGGAAGCTCATCCTCTTCCATCGGCTGTCGCCGGGCACGCCGATCATCCAGGCGAGAATGGCCGACGACCTCGGCCACTCCAGGGCCACGCTCCGAGCGGCCCTCCAGCGCCTCGCGCAGGAGGGGTATGTGGTGGAGACGGAGCTCGGAACCTACTCGAGGTTCGTCGTCGCCTCCCTCACCGTGGAGGACATGCAGGAGCTCTACGCCGTCGTCGGAGCCCTGGAGGGCGTCGCCATCCGGCAGGTGGCCGCGTTGCCTCTGGAGGAACGCGAGGAGCTGGTCCAGCGCATGGAGGCGCTGAACGCCCGCGTGCTCCGCATGGTCGAGGAGGGCGGCGTCGATCCGGACGTGGCCCACCGGTCGGACACCGCGTTCCACGCCGCCTTCATCGCCAAGGCGACGGGCTCCAGGCTCGTGACGCAACTCCTCTCGATTCGCCCCCAGGTCGACCGCTACCGGGACTTCTACCTCAACCGGGTGGCCGGGCAGATGCGCGTGCTGGGCGCGCCGGAGCATCAAGCGATCATGGACGCGATCCGTTCCGGGGACCCCGATAGGGCGCAAAGGTCCGTGGAGGAGCACTGGAGGAACGGAGCAGGCCGACTGCGGGAGATCATCCGTGAGATCGGCGAGCACCGCGGCTACGCGGGAGGCTGAACGCCCATGGCAGGTGACGTCCGACTGACAGTTCGAAGGGAGTTTCCCCGCCCCGGTGCCGACGTGCTCGCCGCCTTCGAGGGTGTCGGTACCAGCCTGGTGTGCGACGCCCAGGATCGGATCGGGGCGGTGCACCATTCCATCCGTCCAGTGACGACGCGCCGGCGCTTCGTGGGGCCCGCGGTGACCGTGCAGGCCGGCCCCAAGGACAACCTCGCGTCCTACGCCGCCCTCCGGGTCGCGAAGCCGGGTGACGTGCTGGTCATCACCAACGGAGGCTTCGAAGGGTGTGCCGCCGTCGGCGACATCTACGTGGGCCTGGCACGCAACGCCGGTGCCGTGGCCTGCGTCACCGACGGCATGGCGCGCGACGTGGCGGGCATCGAGAAGGTGGGCATCCCGGTGTTCGGCCGGGGTACCACCCCGGACTCGCCATTCAAGAACGGCCCTGGCGCCGTCGGGCTGCCCATCTCGCTGGGCGGTGTTGCCGTCGCGCCCGGAGACATCGTGGTGGGGGACGAGGACGGCGTCGTCATCGTGCCCCTCGCCGGCATGGACCGGGTGCTTCCGGCGCTGGAGAAGGTGAAGGAGCGGGAAGCCCAGATGGAGGCGTGGGTTACCGGGGGCATGACCGCGCCGCCCTGGCTCGACGATCTACTCGGGTCGGGCGTGGACTGGCGCTGAGCGTCAGTCCACGCTCCGTCGATCAGGCGCGTGCGGTCATCCGCACGCGCAGCTTCCCTCCCGATCCATCCGATCGTCAGCGCCCCAGCTGGGCCCGGAGCCTCCTGGCCGTATCCGTGGCACGGTCCAGCGCCTCCAGCAGGCGGGCGTTCTCCCGCAGCAGGGTCGTCTCCGCGAAGTGGTAGCGGTCGCTGCCCGAGGCGTCCGACGACAGCATCTCCACCGGCTTCAGGCCGGGCAGGGCTGCCTCGTCGGTGGCCGGATCCGGGTGGTACGGCCCCAGCAGGGTGTAGAGAACCCGGTGGAGCGGCCGGAGGATCTCCAGGCGCGCCAGATCCACCGACGGGTCCCCCCTCGCGGGGAGGGACGACTCCACGGCGCGCACCTCTTCCAGCAGGGCGCGCTGGCGAGCCATGGCCTCCGACAGGTCGAGCCGGTTCCCCGCCTGCGCCTGCGCCGCTTCGATGAGCGAGCCCAGGCGCTCGACGGTGGCCGCCACGTCCACTGGGAGGTTGGGCTCGGCGAGCAGGCGGGACAGCGCCGCGCCGTACAGGTCGGCGTCGGTCGCGAGCACCGCGGAATCGACCTTGTCCCGGGTGTCGTCCGGCGTGTGCCACCACCAGTAGCCCCCGTCCTCCTGGGTGATGGAGTGGCTGATCTGCAGGAGCGGGAGCCCGACGCCGTTGAAGGACTGGTCGGAGTTCCGGCCCGGGGGCCGCGGCCGGATCGAGTCGCCCACGCCCTCCTGCACCACCGAGCGCGCCAGCTCCGCCAGCGAAGCCGTCGTCGCGGCGCTGAAGCGCTTGGCCTTCATCTGCCCCAGGCCCTCGAAGTTCACGTACGCGACGGCACGGCGCCGGAGCTGGTCGAAGTGGTGGTCGACGTACCAGGTCGAGCCGGCGTAGCGGCCATTGCTGTGCCCCGGCCACCACGCCATGACCAGACCGCGCTTCATCCGGTCCCGGTGCTTGTAGAACGCCCGGGTCAGCTCGACCATCGCGGCGTTCGCACCCCCGTTGTCCGTCCCTCCGTAGTACCACGAGTCCAGGTGACCTCCCGCGAGCACGAACGGCGCGTCCGGCGTGGGGCCCGGTACGTGGGCCGTCACGAGCCGCAGCTCTTTCCACCCCGTCTTCGTCTCCACCGACATGCGGATGGAGCCCGGCCTGCCGGCGAGCATCTGGCGGATGCGGTCGCCGTCGCTGCGCTTCACCTCGGCGACGGGAAGCGTGGGGATACGTTGGTAGTCCCTGAGGGACGGTCCCCCCCAGACCGTGGTCGTCGTGAGGTCGTTGAGCAGCTCCTCCGGGTTGACGAAGACCGCCCCCGCGGCGCCCAGAGCCGCGACCTTGGTGACCTCGTCCGGCCCCGGCGTGCCCGTCACCAGCGCGATGCGACCGCGCAGGTCGGGATACGGAGGAGGATTTGACCCCGTCGCGGGCCCGCGCCCGTCGAGGACGAGGCTCTCCCCCGTGGACGTCAGGAAATCGGGGAGATCGTCGGCGCTTCCCAGGTCCACCACCGGGCCCTGCAGGTTCGAGGTGGATCCCGAGCCGGCCACCGTGATGGCCGGCGGCGCGAAGCCCGTGCCCACCAGCTCGACGCGAGCCGACACGGGATCGCTGATGTAGGCCATGAGCGTGTCGACGGTCACGGGCACGCCGTCCGCCGACAGCGTCGCGACGATGTGGTCGATCGCGGCGAACTCCCCCGGGCTCCCCGAGAGCCGGTTGTATTGCACGATGGAGTCCACCTGCCCGGCCAGGCCCTCGGGCGTGATCTCACCCCGAACGGCGGACTCCAGCGCGCCGGATCCGCCCCCACCGCCGCCGGGGACCCCGCCGGGAGACCCACAGCCGAGGAAGAGCATCGCGGCCGCCGTCGCGGCCCCGGTGGCCCGGACCGCGGGCGAGCTGCCCGCGGACGACGGGTGGCGACGTCGCCGAATGTGCTTCGTTCCTTCACAGTGCTTCGTCATGTCATGGATCCTGGGCGGATTTCCGCTCCGGAAATTCCCGGCCGATCTCCGCGGCCGAATGGAGCCCCAAGGCAGCGAACGTCAGGGTCCCGTTGGTACAGCTCGTGGTGGGCAGGGTGGGCGCTCCTACCACGAACAGGTTCTCATGGTCGTGGCTGCGCCCCCACTTGTCCACGACGCTCTGCGCCGGATCGTCCCCCATCCGGCAACCTCCTCCCGGATGCTCCTGGGCGTCGCTGGGCGCCACCCTGAGGAGCTTTCCGTCTCCCGCTCGCGCGAACTCCCCGAAGAGCCTCCCGATCCTCTCCTCGCTGTATGCGCGGAGCCTCCTCGAGGCTTCGCTGTCCCTGAAGCGGACCCTGGGCAGCGGGTCCCCCCAGTCGTTGGTGAAGCCCTGGTCCAGGGTCAGCTCGCTGGTCCGATCGGGGATCACGTCGTAGTAGCAGCGCAGCCGCGCCGTCCCCATCCCCGAGGTGGCCCGGGCCCGCCAGTCCGCCATCATCTCATCGCCGAGGAGGATCGTCCCCGACTCGTCCTGGAGCCGGGGGGTCCGGCCGTAGTCGGACTCCCACACCCGGAAGTCGTGGCGGAGGTACCGGTCCCGGGGGCCGTCCTTCATCCAGTGCTTCGAGATCAGGCTGTGCTGCCTGTTCATCCCGGGGTAGATCTCCATCGGCAGCTCGACGTACGCGTTCACGCCGCGGTGCCCCGCCAGGTACTTGCCCACGAGCCCCGAGCTGTTCGCCAGCCCCTCCGGGAAGCCGTCCGCCGCGGACAGCAGGAGCAGGTGGGACACCCAGACGAACCCTCCGGCCAGCACGAACGTCGTCGCGCGAAACTCCACCGGCTCGTCCGGGTGGGCGCGGTCCAACGCCACCGCCCGCTCGATCCGGCCCCCGCCCGGGGCCAGGACCAGGCGCCGCACCAGGGTATTGGTGACCAGGTCGATTCGATTCCGGTCCCGCAGCGCGTAGAAGGTGGAGTCCGGGGAGTACTTCGCCCCGATCGGGCAGATGGGCGAGCAGGTCTCGTTGCGACAGCACTCGACCCGCCCGTCGTAGGGGATGGAGTTCTTCGCCGACGGCATCGCCCAGAAGGGGACACCGGTCTTCTCCACCCACTCCTTGAGGCGTACCAGGTTGTACGTGAGCGGGAGCGGGGGCATGGGGTACGCGCCGGACCGGGGATCCAGATCGGGGGCGCCCTGGACGCCGGCCACGCCGATGCGCTCCTCCGCCTCCTGGTAGAACGGGTCCAGCTCCTCGTAGTCCAGGGGCCAGTCCGTCCCCACGCCGTAGGTCGAGCGGACCTTCATGTCCTCGGGGCTGAAGCGGGGCGTGACGGCGCCCCAGTGCATCGCCAGACCGCCCACCTGCATCGACGGGGAGTAGCCCATGGGTCGGCCTTCCACGTCCTGCGAGGCCACATGGTCGGCGGGCCAGGGGTTCTCCTCGTAGTCCAACCAGCGCTGACGATGGCTGAACCGCGCCGCGATGGGCGGCGGATCCCCTCCGGCTTCGACGACGACGACGCGCGCGTCCCGCTCATCCGCGAGCTTCGCGGCCACCATCGCCGCGGTGATCCCCGCTCCGATGATGCAGACGTCACTCTCCACGACACGTTGCATCGTCAACCCTCCCTGGCATCGAGGGGCGCAGGCTCCTCGGGGGAGACGATCAGGGGGCGGCAGGTCAGCGGGTTGATGTTCCTCCGGTAGCAGAGGTTCGTCGCCTCGGGAGTCGCCAACCAGTACGCGAGGAGGGCCGCAGCCACATGCTGCACCCTCGTCGGATTCGGCAGCCGCTGCAGGTCCGCACCCGCCAGCCGTCTACGGATCATCTCCAGCCTCCGCGCCGACTCGATCTCGGCGAACCCGACGCCCCATCGTTTCCGGGCTTCCAGGTCCAGGGCAGCGAGCTGGGAGGACCATCGGGGCCCCGGGTCTCCCGGCCCGTAGCGGATCTCCTGGGAACCGTAGCCGTGCATCAGCTCGGGAACGGGCCGATAACCCTCCAGCCACGTCTCGAATCCGGCGACGACACGCTTCTTCCCATCCCTTCCCAGGTCACTGGGCAGCACCGCGTCTCCCACCGCGCCGAGGAGGGCCGGGTCGAGTCCCGGATTCGTCTCCCGGCCGGCCTCCGGACGCGCGCAGCTCGACAGCACGAGCAGGCTCGCTGCCGAGGCCGCTCCCTGCTTCAGGAACGTCCTTCGGTCGCTTCCGTTCGCCATGGCTCGGACCTCCGTGGTCGGGGACCGTCGACGCCCGCCGTGCGACGATGGCCTGGCTGCTGCCGGGCCGCGCCGTTGTATTACCAGAACCCGTGCGCCGGGACCAGCCCCCAGGGCCGATCCCGGCGCATCGTCACCCTCGACGCCGGGTGACGGTAGGTAGCGCATTATTGTGTGTCAAATCTTCATGACGTACTTCTCAGGCCGAAGACGAGACCGGCCCAGGTCCCCGCGGCCGAGACGAGAGCGAGGAGGAGCGCTTGACGAGATTCCAGGTGGGCGCGATCGAGGTGTCGGCGTCCACGAAGGCCTCGGGCTTTCTGGACGTGCCCGGCACGCAGGTACGCATGCCCATCACCGTGATCGCCGGCACCGACGGGCCGACGGTCCTGATCACGGGGGGGGTGCACGGCGGCGAGTACGCGGGGATCGAAGCGGCGATGCGGCTGGCCCGGGAGCTCCGGCCCGAAGGGCTGCGTGGCACCGTGGTGATCATCCACCCGGTCAGCCTCCCCGCGTTCCATGCCCGTCAGCAGTACGTGGTGCCCCACGACGGCAAGAACCTCAACCGTCAGTTCCCAGGAAAGGCCGTCGGCACGGTCTCGGAGAGGATGGCGTGGGCCGTCATGCAGGTCGCCAGGCGGGTGGACGCGTGGGTGGATCTGCACGGCGGCGACATCCACGAGGCCCTGGTGCCGTTCACGATCTACTCGGACGTCGCGGACCGGGAGGTGGTGGCGGCCTCCAGGTCGATGGCCGACGTCTACGGCATCGAGTACGTGGTCGCGAGCGCGTCGGTGAAAGGGGGAACATACTCCGCCGCCGCGGCCGCCGGAATCCCCTGCATCCTGGCGGAAGCCGGACAGGTCGGGCAGCTCGACGAGGAGAGCGTGGCCGTCCACCTGCGCGGCTGCCGCAACGTGCTGCACCACCTCGGCTGCCTGGACGGAGAGCCTGATCCAGTCGGACCCGTTCGCGCCCTGCGGCGCTTCGAGTGGCGCTTCGCCGGGGAGGACGGCTGCTGGTATCCCGCGGTGCACCTCGGCGCCGAGGTGCAGGAAGGCCAACCCGTGGGGGAGGTGCGGGACTATTTCGGGAACGTCCTTCGGGAGTACCGCGCTCCGACCGCGGGCATCGTCCTGTTCCTGGTCACGTCGCTGGCCATGAACGAGGGCGATCCCCTCCTCGCGGTGGGAGCCGAATGAGTCGCTTTCATCGTCCCCCGGGCTCCGGGAAGGTGTCGATTGTCTCCTGATACCAGCGGCGCGCTGCTCCACGACCCCATGGCGATCGCCGCCTGGCTGGCCGCCATCCCCGCCGTGGTCTTCTGGTTGAGCGGATTGCCGCGCTTTCGCAAGCTCTTCGATATCACTCCACCCATCCTCTACGTCTACTTCCTCCCCACCGTCGCGACGACGCTGGGCATCACGCCCCCGGCGTCGCCCACATACGCCTGGCTCATCCGGTACGCGCTCCCGCTGGCGCTGATCCTGCTCATGATCACCGTCGATCTGCCGGGGCTGGCGCGTCTGGGCAAGACCGCCCTCTTCATGATGCTGGTGGGAACGGCGGGCATCGTGATCGGCGGCCCCATCGCGCTGCTCGTCTTCAAGCATTGGCTCCCCGCAGACGCATGGATGGGCTTCGCGGCGCTTTCGGGAAGCTGGATCGGTGGGGCGACGAACATGGTGGCGATGGCCGCCTCCGTGGGCACGCCCTCCGACGCCCTCGGCCCGGTGATCGTCGTGGATGCCGTCGTCGGATACGGCTGGATGGGGATCGTCCTGTTCCTGAGCGGCTATCAGAGCCGCTTCGACCGGCGCACACGCGCACGCACGGAGACGATGGACGAGGCGAACCGCCACCTCTCGGAGGTGGACGCGCTCCGGCGACCCATCGAGACCCGCGACGCGGTCATCATCCTCGGCCTGGGGCTGGTGGGCGCAGTCTTCTCGGTGCAAGTCGGCGACGTGCTCCCCGAGCTGGGCGATCCCACGATCATCAGCCACACCACCTGGGCCGTGATCCTGGTGGTCACCATGGGCCTGCTGGTGTCGTTCACGCCGGCGCGTGGCTTCGAGAAGGCGGGTGCCTCCCGCCTCGGCAACGCGTTTCTCTACATCCTCCTCGCCGGCCTCGGCTCGCAGGCGGATCTCCGTTCGGTGGTCGAGGCGCCAGTCTACCTGGCAGCCGGCGCGCTGTGGATCGGGGTGCAGGTCGTGCTGCTCCTGGTGGCGGCGCGGCTCATCCGGGCACCGCTGTTCTTCTTTGCCACTGGAAGCATGGCCAACGTGGGCGGCGTGGTGTCCGCGCCGATCGTGGCCGGCGTCTATCAGTCCGCCATGGCGCCCGTGGGTCTGCTCATGGCGGTAGCCGGCAACATCCTGGGCATCTACGCCGCCATCGTTTGCGCCTGGCTGCTGTCTCTCGTCGGAGGGTGACCCGTCAAGCGCATTGGTGCCCGTCCGCGCCGCCGCTCCCTGGATCCTTGCCCTATCCGTTCCGCGGCACCCAGTACCCTGTCGTCGTGAACACCTGCGCCCGCTGGCTGATGGACGCCATTCGCTCCGCCGTCAACGGCGCGAAATCCGTCGCCGCCGCGACGATCCCCTCCAGCGTGAAGTGCGAGTCGATGCCGATCGTCGCCGCCGCGATGGGCAGCGACAGCGCGTAGTGGATGTAGTCCCGGTACGTGGGGAGATCCCAGCGGTCCAGCGTGCCGGCGGGCGCGCCGAACTGCTCGACACGATCCGGCGTCGTGACGTTCCCCTTGAGGAAGTAGCCGTGACCGCAGCTCTTCATCGCGATGATCGCCACGCCCCGCTCCCGCGCCGTGGGAAGGACCTCCGGCTCGAAGTCCGGCACCCGTACGGCGTTTATGGGATGCTGCATGGCTTGCGGCTCCAGGAGCTCCATCGCCCGCATGGCGACATCGGGATAGTGCGTGGAAAGGCCACGGAACCGCACCACCTTCTGGTCGACCATCTCGCGCAGCGCCCGCTCCGCCCCGTTCCTGGCGGCGACCGTGTCGAGGTCGTCCGCCCCCATGTTGTGGTGCAGCACCAGGTCGAGGTGGTCCGTGTTCAGCCGCTGGAGGCTCCGCTCCATCTCCCGCATGGCACCGTCGTAGGTACGATCGTCCACCTTCGTCTCGAGAAACACCTTCGCCCGGTGGGTCTTCATGGCGAGCCCGAGGCGCTTCTCGCTCATGCCGTCGGGGCCGTAGTTCGCGCTGGTCTCCATGAACTCGATGCCCATGTCGATGGCGCGGCGCACCAGCTCCGCGGCCTGATCGTCGTCGGGGATCGAGCCGTAGAAGCGGCTGCCCGCCCCCAGCCCCACCGCCGAGATCTCGACGCCGGTGGCGCCGAAGGGCCGCTTCGGGATCGCACCGGCCGGCGCCTCCGCCGCGCTCAGCGGCCTCGGGCTGCCGTGGACCATGCTCGCGGCCGCCGCGCCCGCGGCGCCCGCGACGAACGCACGCCGGGACACCACCCGCACCTTCTCCTGCTGCTCCGACCTCTCGGCTCCGTGGCTCACCGTCGTCCTCCTTGCGTCCCGTTTGTTGATGATGGATCGGCCGGCTCCCGCTCGGCTCCTCGCCAGCCCCTACGTCCTGCGGGGGAATTCCTCCCCGATCTTCGCCGCCGCCCTCAGCCCGAGGGCCCCGATGGTGGGAGCGGAGTTGGCGCACCCCGTCGTCACCATGGTGGGCGCGCCGACCACGAACAAGTTCTCGTGGTCGTGCGTGCGACCCCAGCCGTCGGTCACGCTGGTGGCGGGGTCGTCGCCCATCCTGCACCCTCCGCCTGCGTGGTCCTTCTCGTCGCTCGCCCGAACGGACAGGATGCGCCCACCGCCCGCGCGCACGATCTCATCGAAGACCCCCCGGATGTGCTCCTCCGTCCGGGGGCGGAGGTCCGCGGACACAGGGCTGTCCTTGAAGGCGAGCTGCGGAAGGGGGTCGCCCCAGGGCGCGCGTGCCGTGGGGTGCATCGTGAGCCGGCTGTCCCGATCCGGGATCACGTCGTAGTAGCAGCGTAGACGCGCAGCTCCCGTCTCCGCGCGCTCACGCCAGTCGTCCATGACCTCGTCACCCAGGAGCACCCGCCCCTGGTCGTCCTTGAGACGTGCGTCGTTCCCCGCCGTGGACTCCCACAGGCGCAGGTCGTGTCGCACGTACCAATCCAGATCGCCAGGTCGCATGAAGCGCTTCGAGACGAGGCTGTTCCTGCCGTTGAGCCCCGGGTAGAGCTTCATCGGCACTTCGACGTTCGCCGTCACGAAACGGTGCCCGCTCACGTAGCGACCCGCCAGCCCCGAGCTGTTCGCCAGGCCTTGCGGATAACGGCCGCTGGTGGACAGCAGCAGGAGGTGCGAGCTCCAGATGTAGCCGGCCGCCACGACGAACACCTTCGCCCGGATCTCCACCGGATCGTCCGGACGGTCCCGGTCGATGGCGAGGGCGTGGTCCACCCGCGACGAGCCTTCGGCCGGGACCAGCCGCCGCACCACCGTCCTGGGAATGATCTGGACGCGTCCAGCGTTCTCCAGATCGCGGAACGTGAAGTCGGGGGAGTAGCGCGCCCCCGTCGGGCACATGTTGCACGTATCGAGCCGGCAGCACGCCGGCCGGCCGCCGTAGGGCACCGAGTTCTTTGCCCACGGCATCGTCCAGAACGGAATGCCCGACGCCTCTCCCCACTGCTTCAGGAGCTCGAGGTTGTACGACCGGGGAATGGGCGGCATGGGGTACGGCTTCGTGCGTGGATCCAGCTCCGGCGGGCCCTGCTCCCCCGCCACGCCCATCCTCTCCTCGACCTCCTGATAGAGGGGCTCCAGGTCCTCGAACGACAGCGGCCAATCCTGGCCGACCCCGTAGACGGAGCGCAGCCGGAAGTCCTCCGGGCTAAAGCGGGGGGAAGCGCCCCCGTAGTGCAAGGCCAACCCTCCCACAGCCATGGTGGGCGCGGCGCCGTACGTGTCGCCGAACGCCCTCAAGCCGTCCACGTGGTCCCGCGGCCAGGGGTTCTCCCCGTACGCGGCGGTCCGCCGCCAGAGGCCGAGGCGCTCCCTGTAGTTGAAGACCTTGTCCCCCGCCTCGATGACGGCGACGCGGACGTCGCGCTCGTCGGCGAGCTTCTCCGCCACCATCGCGGACACGATCCCAGCACCGATGATACAGACGTCCGTCTCCACGACGCTTCTCATGATCTCCCCTCCCCGCCCAGCGGCGTCGGCTTCGCGGCGACCCCTTCGAGGCTCCGGCAGCGGCCGGCCCCGATGCTCGCGTCGTAGGCGGCATCGGTGGCGGCCGGGCTCCCGAACCAGAAGGCCATCAGGGCCACGGCGACGTGGCCCGCTCCAGCGGCCGCCGGAATCGTTGAGATGGGGTCGTCCCCCACCTCGTTCCTGAGTAGCGAGCGCCGCTGCTCGAGCGTCGTCGCGGCGAAGTCGGCGCCGAAGCGGTCACGAGCCAGCTCGTCCAGGCGGTCGAGCTGACCTTCCCAGCGGGGTGTCGGCTCCGGCGGCAGGTACTCGATCTCCATGGAGCCGCTTCCATACCCGTGGGAGCGCTCCGCCCCGGGGCGGTACCCGGAGAGCCAGGAGAGAAAGCCGTCGACCGCTGCGGCCGTCCCTTCGAGACCGAGGGACGAGGGAAGCACCGCGTCGGCCACGGCGCGCAACCGCACCGGATCGAGCTCGCGAACGCGGAACCGCGCCCACAGGGACCGCGGCACGACCAGCGCCGAGGAGGCCGCTCCGATGGACCACAGAAATGAGCGACGATTTTGCCACCACATATACCGCCTCCCTCGCTCCCGATGGAAGCGAACTGGTAGGGAGGGTCTCGGAGGGGGGCCGACACGCCCGGCCCGCAGCAATCTGTGATGGAGCCACGCCGGGGGACAAGGGCAGGCGCCCGCGGAGCGTGACGCCGCCGCTGACACCCGGGCTCGCCCCTCGTATGTTCTCCAGGAAACGGAGCCGGACGTACGGTGTGACCCTCCCGGCGTCCGGCTCCGCGGAGCAACAGCGAGGGAGGACCGGTGGCCCACATCCCCGACGGATTCCTGAGCGCTCCCGTGCTCGTGGGCACCGCCGCGACCAGCGCCGGCGCGATCGTCGCCACCACCCGACGACGGGCCCGACTCCCGGAGCAACGGGCGCCGCTCCTCGGGGCCCTCACGGCGTTCGTCTTCGCCGTGCAGATGCTCAACTTCCCCCTGGGGGCGGGGACGAGCGCGCATCTCCTGGGAGGAGTGCTGGTCGCCGTGATGGTGGGGCCGTGGGACGGGATCCTCGTGCTCTTCTCGGTCGTGCTGGTCCAGGCCCTCCTCTTCCAGGACGGAGGGATCGCGGCCCTGGGCGCGAACACGCTCAACCTCGCGGTGGTCGGAGCTGGAGGGGGATGGCTCCTCTACCGGTGGGCCTTCGCCCTCCTCGGCGCCGACCGGCGACTCCTCGCTGTCGGGCTCGCCGCCTTCTTCGCCGCAGTTTCGATCGGCGTGGCGGTGTCCGCGGAGCTCGCGCTTTCGGGGACCGTGCCCTTCGCCCCCGCTCTCCTAGCCGTGGGCGGGAGCCACGTCCTGGTCGGACTGAGCGAAGCGCTGATTACGGTGGGTATCCTCAGGATGGTGCGGCGTGCGAGGCCCGAGCTGCTGGCCGGTACGCCCCTGCCGTCTCCGGCCGCGCACCGGTGGGCTGTCGGCACGACCGCCGCGGCGATGCTCCTGGCCGCGGGTACCTACCTGGCCTCCGCCCGCCCTGACGCGCTGGAGGCCGCAGCCGCGCGCCTCGGGCTGAGCGGAGCGGACGCGTCCGCGCTCCCTTCGGTGGCCTCCGTGCCGGGGGGCCCCTGGAGCCGGGCGCTGGTCGGCATCGTCGCGGCGTTCGGATGCGCCTGGCTCGTGTTCCGCGTGTCGGCCCGGCGCGACCGCGCACTGTGAGCTTCCATCATCTGGATCGCTGGGCCGACGTCCCCTCGCCCGTCACCCGCCTGGCACCGACGGCCCGCCTGCTCGGCACCGTGGCCGTGGCGCTGGGCTCGGCGCTGCTGCCCGTGGGGGCGTGGGTCCAGATGGCCGCGCTCCTCCTCCTCGTCCTGGCCTTCGCCGCCGCCGCGCGCATCCCCGTCTCGGCCTTCGCGGCACGGCTCGCCGGCCCTCTCTTCTTCGTGCTGCTCGCGTCGTGCGCGGTCCTGGTCCTCGCTCCGGGCCAACCCCTGTGGGTGGTCGGACCCTTGCACGTGACGGACACGGGGCTGGTGCGCTTCGCCTCCGTCGTGGGCCGGGCCACGCCCGCGCTGGGCGCGGCCGTGGTCCTCGTGAGCACGCTGCGCTTCCCCGAGCTCCTCGAAGCCCTGCGCAAGCTTCGACTCCCCTCGCCCGTGACCGCCGCATTGGGCCTGTCCTACCGTTTGCTCTACACGCTGGCCGACGAGATCGAGCGGCTGCGCCGGGCCGCCCGCAGCCGGAACGCCGGGCACGGGGCCGCCGGGCGTCGCCACAGGACGATGGGCATCGCGGCCGCGGCGCTCACGCGCAGCTTCGCACGCAGCGAGCGCGTCCACCGCGCGATGCTGGCGCGGGGGTACTCGGGCGCTCTCCCCACGCTCCGCGCGCAACCGTTGGACGCCCGGTCCGTGGTGGCCCTGTGCGGCGTGGGCGCGGTCGTGCTGGTCGTGGTCTCCAGCGCGTATCTGTGACCGGCGATGGGCGCGTTGATCGAGGTCAGCGGGCTGGGCTACCGGTATCCGGACGGGGCCGAGGGCGTGCGCAACGTCGGGTTCGCGGTACGGGCGGGCGAGCGCGTCGCCGTCTTGGGCCCCAACGGCTCCGGCAAGAGCACCCTGCTGCTGCACCTCAACGGCTTGCTCCTGCCCACCCGCGGCGAGGTGCGGGTCGCCGATCTCCCGGTCTCGGAGGAGACCGCCCCGGCGGTTCGACGGAAGGTCGGCTTCGTCTTCCAGGAGCCGGACGACCAGCTCTTCCTCCCCACCGTCCTCGAGGACGTGGCGTTCGGTCCCCTCAACGCCGCTCGGCCGCCGGGCGAGGCCGAGGAGCGGGCCAGAGCGGAGCTCCGGGAGCTCGGCCTCGAGGATCAGGCCGACCGGGCCGCCCACCATCTGAGCGGAGGTGAGCGCCGCCTCGCCTCGCTGGCCACCGTGCTCGTGTCGGACCCGGAGATCCTCGTGCTCGACGAGCCGACCGCAGCCCTGGACGCCCGCGCCAGGAGGCGCGTGGTGGATATCCTGCGCGGGCGAACGGAGACGCTCCTCGTGGCCACGCACGACCTCGAGGTGGCTGCTGCCCTCTGTCCGCGCGCCCTCGTGCTCGATGCCGGCAGCCTGGTGGCCGACCTCCCCACGGCCGAGCTCCTCGGCGATCCAAACCTCCTGAAGCGGTACGGCCTGACCGCACCGCTCGGGTGATCTCGTTTCCAATCGTCACCGTCCCCGATAGGTTGCGGTGGACGCCCACCGGCTTCCATCACACGACGATCTCGTTCCGATGATCCGATTCCCGCTCCCCGTCGTACCGGACCCCCTGCCCGGGGCTGCGCCGCACGTCGGCGACCGTCCACGGGAGCGACACGGGAGCCTCGAAGACCTCCTCGCTTCGCTGGCCGGCTACGCCGGGGATGGCCTCGTGGTGGCGTTCTCGGGAGGAGTGGACAGCGCGTTCCTGCTCTGGGCCGCGCGGCAAGCGGCGAACGGCGACGGGCGTCTGGTCGCGCTGACCACGGTGAGCGCCAGCATGCCGCAGCCGGACCTCGAAGACGCGCAACGGTATGCACGGGCTCTGGGGGTCGAGCACGTGTGCGTGGAGAGCGACGAGCTCGCTTCGGCCGACTACGCCCGCAACGACCGGGAACGCTGCTACCACTGCAAGGCCGACCTCTTCCGCCACGCCGCCGAGCTCGCCCGCGCACGCGGGATGCGGTGGATCGCGTACGGCTACACGGCCTCCGACCACCATGACGTCCGCCCCGGGCACCGGGCTGCCCTCGAGGGTGGCGTGGCGGCGCCGCTGTCCGACCACGGCTTCGGCAAGGCTCGCATCCGTGACCTCATGCGGGAGCTCGGGTTCGACCTCGCGGATAAGCCGGCCAGCCCCTGCCTGAGCTCCAGGATCATGACGGGAATCGAGATCGACGAGAGGCGGCTGCGGGACGTGGCCGCAATGGAGGCGATCCTGCGGCGCGCCGGCGTGCGGGTGTGTCGGGCCCGCATCTGCGAAGGCGGAGGCGCGCACTTCTTCCGCATCGAGGCGGACCCCGACGAGATGGACAAGGTGCTCCGCTGCCGCACGGAGCTGGAGCGCGAAGGAAGCGCCCGGGGATACCGGTGGGTGACCCTCGATCTCTCGGGCTACCGAACCGGGGGAGGCACGACGTGAACCGCGAGGATCTCCGCCGGCTCCTCGTCGATCTCCGGAAGGGCGACGCCGAGGTCGACGCCGTGCTGGCGGCCCTCCAGGCGGGTCCCTTCCGCACCGACCGGCTTCCCTTCGCCACCCTGGACCACCACCGGGCGCTCCGGCAGGGCCTCCCCGAGGTGGTCTACGGCGAGGGCAAGCGCACCGAGGAGATCGTGGAGATCGTCCGGCGGCTCTCCGGAAACGGCGACCCCATCCTGGCGAGCCGTCTCTCGCCCGAAGCCCAGGGCGCGCTCCTCGCGGAGTTCGCCGGCGCACGCGTGAACCGTCACGCACGCACCTGTCTGGTGAACCCCCCTCCCGACAGGGAGCCGTTCGAGGACGAGCCTTTCGTAGGCATCGTCGCCGCCGGGACCTCCGACCTCCCCGTCGCCGAGGAGGCGGTGGAGGTCTGCGTGGCCATGGATGTCCCCAGACGCACCTGGTACGACGTGGGCGTCTCGGGCCTCCATCGGCTTCTCGAGCACGTGGACGGTCTGCAGCGCGCCGCCGCCCTGGTGGTGGTGGCGGGGATGGAGGGCGCGCTGCCCAGCGTGGTGGCCGGACTGGTGTCCTGTCCGGTGATCGGCGTCCCGACGTCCGTGGGATACGGCACCAGCTTCGGGGGGATCGCACCGCTGCTGGCCATGCTCAACTCGTGTGCCCCGGGGCTGACCGTGGCCAACATCGACAACGGCTTCTCCGCGGGCGTCGCTGCCGCGCGCGTCGCGCTGGCCGTGCGGGCGCGGGCCGGGGTGGAATCCCGGCCGTGAAGACCCTCTACCTGGAGAGCGTGTCGGGGATCGCCGGCGACATGTTCGCGGCCGCCTTCATCCACGCCGGCCTCCTCGACCCGCGAGCCGCCGAGGAGGTGACCCGTCGCCTCGGGCTGGACGGCACCCGGGTGGTGGTCTCGACGGTGCACCGCGCCGAGGTGGCCGCCGCGCACGTGGACGTGGTGGTCGGTGACGCTCCGGCCCGCGCGCATGCCGACCACGATCACCACCACCATCACGACCACCACGGGCACTCCCACACCCACTACCGCGCCCTCGACACCCTGCTCGAGAGATCAGACCTGGAGGCGCCCGCGAAGACCTTCGCGCGGCGCGTGTTCCGGCTCCTGGCCGAGGTCGAGGCCCGCGCCCACGGCTGCGCCGTCGAGGAGGTGACGTTCCACGAGGTGGGGGACGTCGACTCGATCGTGGACGTGGCCCTGGCGGGGCTGTGCGTCGCCGCCACGGCGCCGGACAGGGTCGTCGCCTCCCCCGTCCGCCTAGGACGCGGGACCGTTCGCACCCGGCACGGGATGTACCCCGTCCCACCGCCCGCGTCCGCCTACCTCGCCGACGGCATGCCCGTGGCGCCCACGCCGGAGGACCTGGGCGACGACGTGGAGCTGTCCACGCCCACGGGGCTGGCCATCCTGAAGGCCCTCGACCCGGAGTTCGCCTCTGCGTGGCCCGCCGGGCGGGTCCGCGCCGTGGGATTCGGAGCCGGCAGCCGTGAATTCGGATCGAGGCCCAATGTCTTCAGGGTGGTGATGCTGGAGACGGCCGGCGACGAGGCCGGGTCGTTTGGAGCGCTCCCGTTCGAGGCGGGCACCGTGGTCGAGATCGACTGCAACGTGGACGACCAGACCGGCGAGCGGAGCGCCTGGCTCATCAGGCGCGTGCTCTCGCTGGGAGCCCTGGATGCCTGGATGACGCCGATCGTCGGGAAGAAGGGAAGGCCGGCGCACTGTTTCACGTTGCTCGCTCACGCCCACGACGCGCCGCGCCTGGCGGATTGGCTGCTGCGACACAGCTCCACCTTCGGCCTCCGCTACTCGACGCGGGAGAAGCTGCAACTCGACCGGACTCAGGAGATCCGCGACACGCCCCGCGGACCCGTGCGCTTCAAGGTCGGCCGGACCACCGGGGGTGAGGCCGTAAAAGAGAAGCCCGAGTTCGACGACCTCGAGAAGATCTGGGAGGAGGATCCGGACTTCCTCCCGTGACGTGACACACCATCCACCCACGACGTTCGACATTCGCGTCGACAGGAGGAATCCGATGCGATTCCATCGACTGGCTCCGGCGATCCTGCTCCTGGTCCCGTCCCTCGTGGTCGGCCAGGAGACACCCGTCACCATCCACGCCGGGAAGGTGCTCGACGGCAGGGGCGGTACCCTGGGCCCCACCACCGTCGTCGTGGAAGGAGGCAAGATCAGCCGGGTCGGGACGGGAGCCGCGGACCGCGGCGTCGTCTACGACCTTTCCGGCTACACGCTCCTTCCGGGTCTCATCGACACCCACGTCCACATCAGCTGGCACTTCGACCGCAACGGGCGCTACGCCACGCGGGCATCCAACGAGACGCCCGAAGAGGCGATGCTCTTCATCGCGGGGAATGCGCACTCCGCGCTCATGGCCGGCTTCACCACCGTCCAGAGCCTGGGCAGTCCCACCGACGTGCCGCTGCGGGACGCGATCGCGCGCGGGACGATCCCCGGCCCGCGGGTGCTGACCGCGATCAACGCGATCACGGAGCGCACCGGCGAACCGGACGAGATCCGCAAGGAGGTCGACCGTCTCGCGGACAGCGGCGCCGACGTCATCAAGATCTTCGCGTCGGAGAGCATCCGCACGGGCGGTGCCCCGACGCTGACACAGGAGCAGCTAGACGCGGCGTGCGGTGAGGCAACCGCGCGGGGGCTGCGCTCCCTGGTGCACGCCCACAGCATCGAGAGCGTCAAGCGGTCCATCCAGGCCGGATGCACGACCATCGAGCACGGTGCTCTCATCGACCGCGAGACCATGCAGTCCATGGTCGACCACGGTGTCTACTTCGACCCCAACATCTTCCTGGTCTCGGACAACTACCTGAAGAACAAGGAGCGTTTCCTCGGCATCGGCAGCTACACGGAGGAGGGGATGCGCGTCACCGCCGAGGTCATCCCCGTCAAGCTGAAGATGTTCAAGGAGGCCCTCCAGGTGCCGGGTCTGAAGATCCTGTTCGGGACCGATGGCGTCGCGGGGTCGTTCGGGCGCCTGCAGGACGAGCTCATCTACCGGGTCCAGGAGGGCGGGCAGGCCCCGATGGACGCCATCGTGTCCGCCACCTCGCTGGCCGCGGAGTCCATCAGGCTGCAGGACCGGATCGGGTCGGTCGCCCAGGGGATGGATGCCGATCTCATCGCGGTGCAGGGGGATCCGCTCAGCGACATCACCGCCCTGCGGCGGGTCGTGTTCGTCATGAAGGGCGGCAAGGTCTACAAGCTCACGCCTCCCGGGGGTGGCGAAGCCCGGTAGGCCGAGGGACGCGATGGGGGCCCCCGGCGTGCGCCGCCGCCGGGTCGATGCGGGCCGGGCCGGCCGCACGGCCGCGCTCCTGTTCCTCACGGGAGGGTGCGCCGCGCTCGTCGCGTGCGGCTCGGGGGGGGCGACCGGCGAGGACGCCGCGGCCGCGTCGCCCGCGCCGACCGGGAGCCCTCCCACGTGGGCCGGCGAGGTGGCGGACATCGTGTACGGAAGCTGCGTGTCGTGCCACCGGCCGCGGGGGAGCGCGCCCTTCTCGCTCCTCACCTATCAGGATGGGTCGCGCAGAGCCGAGAAGATCGCGGAGGTGACGCGACACCGGATCATGCCGCCGTGGCTCCCGGACCCCGAGGTGGGGGACTTCGCGGGCGACAGGCGCCTTCCAGAGGAACGGATCCGGGTGCTGCAGCGATGGGCCGCGGCCGGCGCGCCCGAGGGCGATCCCACCGCGGCTCCCGACCCACCCGTCTTCGCTTCCGAGTGGAGCCTCGGAGAGCCGGACCTCGTCGTCGAGTTCCCCGAGGACACGGTGCCCGCCGAGGGCCGGGACCTGTACCAGAACCTGATCGCGCGTGTGCCGCTGCAGGAGGGCCGCTGGGTGCGCGCACTGGACCTCCGTCCGGGAAACAACCGGGTCGTGCACCACGCCCGCCTGATGGTGGACACCACGTCGTCGTCCCGCGAACTCGCCGCCGAAGACGCGGCGAACACCCTGGAGGTCATGCACGTCAGCACGAAGGCGCACGACCCCGACGGGTTCTTCCTGGGATGGACGCCCGGGAAGGTGCCGGACGGAGGACGGGACGATCTGGCCTGGCGCATCGAGCCCGGAACCGACCTGGTCCTCCAGGTGCACCTGCGGCCTTCGGGGACACCGCAGGTGATCCGGCCGCGTGCCGGCTTCTACTTCGCGGACGCGGCGCCGACGAAGACCGCGGTGCTGGTGCTGCTGCGCTCGCTGGCGATCGACATCCCCCCGGGCGACACCGCTTTCGTCGCACAGGAGAGCTACCGCCTTCCCGTCGCGGTGGACGTGCTGTCCATCTACCCGCACGCGCACTACGTGGGCAAGAGGCTGGAGGCGTGGGCGGTATCGCCGGACGGCCGCCGCCACGACCTGATCCGGATCAGCGACTGGAATTTCAACTGGCAGGACGCCTACCGGTACCGGAAGCCCGTGCGCCTCCCGGCGGGCTCGATCCTGACCATGCACTACACCTACGACAACTCGTCCGCCAACCCCAGGAACCCCTTCGACCCGCCACGCCGGATCGTCTATGGCTTGTCGTCCACCGACGAGATGGCGGAGCTCATCACCCAGGTGCTCCCGGCGGACCCCGACGACCTCGCCACGCTGAGGAACGACCTCGACCGATTCTACTACGAGGCCGGACTCCGCGAGGAAGCCGCCAGCCTCCTGAGCCGCGCGCGTGCCTCCGTGCGCGACGGCCGACTGGACGAGGCCCTCGACCTCTACCGGCGCTCGCTCCTGGCGAGGAACGACGCGAAGGTGATGGCGGAGATGGCCGACGTGGTGCTGCGTGGAGGAGATGCGGGTTCGGCCGTGGTCGTGGCGCGGCGCGCCGTGGAGCTGTCCGGAAGCACCGACGCCCGTATCCTCGCCACGCTGGCCCGTGCCCACGCCGCTGCCGGACAGCGGGACGAGGCACGTCGGGTCGCCCGACAGGCCGAAGACCTGGCCAGGCGAAGGGGGCTCGTCACGCTCGCCGACTCCCTGTCCGCCCTGGTGCGCTCCCTGGGAGGATCGGACGACCGCTGAGCGCGGGCGGGCCCGCCCGGGACTCGACCCGGATCCACGTGCGAAGGAGGGTCCGACCGTGAAAGAGTACTCGGCCCGACTGGCGAAGTCGCAGGCGCGGGCGATCCAGGAGTTCTACGTCGCTCCGCGGCTGCAGGCCGATCGGCGTGCCCTCCCGCTGCACCTGCAGCTGCATCGTGCCCACGTGCTGATGCTGGGCGAGCAAGACATCGTTCCGCGTCCCGCGGCCGCGGCAATCCTCGGCGAGCTGGACAGGGTGGGCCGGGAGGGAGGCGACGCCCTGGAGCTTCGCGGCGACCTGAACGACATGTACCTCAACCTGCAGGCGCGGTTGATGGAACGCCTCGGCGAGGGTGTAGGCGGATGGATCCACGTGGCAATGTCCAGGAACGACTACGGGCTGGCGCTCGCCCGCATGCAGATCCGGGAGCAGCTCAACGCCGCCGCCGAGGGGGTCTTGACCTTCATGGACGCCATGCTGCGCGTGGCGGAGGGCCACGTGGAGACGGTGATGCCCGGCTACACGCACCACTCCCAGCAGGCCCAACCCATCACGTTCGGCTACTTCCTGCTGGCGTGTTGGGATGCCGCCGCGCGCGACCTCCGGCGGCTTTCGCAGGCCTTCGCCACGACCAACGCGAGCCCGATGGGAGGTGGCGCCATCGGCGCGACCGGCTTCCCGATCGACCGCCAGCGGGTGGCGGAGCTGCTGGGGTTCGACGGGCTGGTCGAGAACGCCCTCGACGCCACCGGAGGGCGTGACTTCGCGCTGGAGGCGGGCGCGGCGTACGCCATCGCCCTCTCCGGGATGAACCGGCTCGGCGAAAGCCTCCTGCTCTGGAACACGGCGGAATTCGGCATGATCGAGCTGGCGGACCAGTATTGCCACATCAGCAGCATCATGCCGCAGAAGAAGAACCCGGTCACGCTGGAGATCATCCGTGCCGAGGCGGTGAAGGCCCAGAACGCCCTCAACACCGCGTTCGGCATCCTGAAGGGGGTGCCGCCGGGGAACGGTCGGGAGCCCGGGTACGCGGAGGAGATGGTCGTGGAGGCCGGCGAGCGTCTGGTGGTGCTGGCACCGGTACTGGCCGACGTGATCGCCACCCTCACCGTCCACCCCGACCGGATGCTCCAGCGGGCCCGCGAGGGGTTCTCGACCATGACGGAGCTGGCGGACGAGCTCGTCCGGCAGAGCGACCTCTCCTTCCACCAGGCCTATGTGCTGGTGAGCGAGCTCGTGGTCCGTGTCCACGGCCGGGGCCGCACGGCGGACACGATCCGGGCCGCCGACGTGGACGAAGCGGCCGAGCGGACGCTGGGCCGCCGACTCGGCGTCGATGACGACGCGGTACGCCGGGCCCTGGACCCGGTGCAGGCCGTGGCCCGCAGGGTCGTGACCGGGGGCCCGGCGCCTGCGGAGTCCCGTCGGATGCTCGAGGGGCGGAGGAAGCTCCAGGCCCGGCTCCAGTGCGGCCTGGAGTCGCGCAGGGAGCGCGTGGCCGGCGGGGTCGACCGACTCGAGGCCGGTGTCCGCGACTTCACCAGCTGGGAGGAGGGACGATGAAGCACCGCCTGTGGGACATGTCGTGGAAGGAGGCGGAGGAGGCCTTCGGGGGGTGCGACGTGGCGATCCTCCCCGTCGGCACGCTGCACGGCCATGGCCCCACCCCCATCAGCATCGACTCGAGCTCCGTGGAATGGCTGGCGGACGAGGTCGGCAAGCGGACCGGGATCGTCACGGCGCCGCTGGTACCGTACGGGGAGAACGACAAGCAGAAGTACTACCCGGGCTCGATCTGCATCGCGCCGGAGACGCTGGAGCGGCTCTACCTCGACATCCTCCGGAGCCTGAACAGGAACGGCGTCCGCAAGGTGCTGGTGCTCAACGGCCACGGCGGCAACCGCGAGTCGCTGATCCGCGCGGCGAAGGAGGCCAGGGAGCTCGGCGTCGTCACCGCGATCGTCGAGTGGTGGAACGTGGTGGTGCAGCTCATGCCGGAGCTCAACCCGGAAGGCGGCTATCACGTCATGGAGCTGGCCGTCGCCCTCGCGGTGGGCGGGAAGGACGTCGCCGACCTGCGAGGCACCGGATACAAGGGCGAATGGGGTGACCCCTACTCGATGCGCAGCATCTTCGGGGACGCGCTGGAGCCCGTCGGCTTCAACACCTTCACGTTCAAGGGCGCGAAGGTGATCATCCCCGTTCCGGCATGGGACGTGGACGTGGAGGGCCCGCCTGCCCTGGGACCGGAGGTGGGGGACGAGCTGCATGCCCGCGGCGAGAAGATCCTGGCGAGGCTCGTCGACTACCTGGCCGACTTCGCCAACACGTTCCGCGACCTGGACGTCTCGGAGGCGCTCAGGTCGATGGGCTGAGGACCCCGGAGGACGGGCGGAATCCTCGGCGGCACAACGGCCGGCAACCCCCTCCAGGACGTCACGGCCGCGTGCGGTTCGCGATGAAGTGCGGCCAGGCTTCCGCAACGACGGGCCCGCCGCGACGGCCTCGCGCTGAAGCGGTCTATGGGCGGCGTCACGCGAGGAGGCCTCCCGGTCTCTCCTTCGACCGGGAGGCCTCCGTTGGCAGCCCCGGCAGGGGGACCGCGCAGGCCAGCGTTCAGAGCCAGCCGTCCACCAACGCCTCCCTGGTCTCAGTCACCGCCACCTCCCAGATGGCGAGCATCTCCTCGTCGGCCCGCTGGTAGCGGCCGCCGAAGCTCCCATCGCCGAGGGTCTCCCTGACCTGCCCCGCCTCCCTGAGGCGGAGCCGGGGGTAGTCGACGGGCGGCTTCTGAACGTCGGGCGCCGTGCTCCCCTCGAGCCGGGTCCAGGGGTAATTCTCCGTCCACGAGGCGTGCATG